>ENA-ORXR01000088-ORXR01000088.1-marine-metagenome-genome-assembly--contig:-NODE-88-length-136708-cov-5.979082_pt1 | contig 136708 bp, 110 predicted proteins | sample MGYA00237866_ERZ511479 | MGnify/ENA metagenome assembly ERZ511479 | reverse complement strand
GCAATAGCAGTCGCCCGAGCACGAGGCGTCGACGACGGACGAGCAGTAGCAGTCGCCCGAGCACGCGGCGTCGACGACGGGCGAGTAGTGGCCAAGGCGCCCGTGGTCGCCCCGGTCGTGGGAACCGACGTCGCCCGGGGCGCCGCGGTTGCCGAAGCCGTGGTCGATCCTCGAGCGACCGAGGTGGCTGATGGTTCCGGGGTCGGCCCCGGCGTTGGTGTCAAGCTTGGGGCCGTGGTCGCCCGAGCCGTGGACTCCTCGGAGGTGGACTCACCTCGAGTCGTTGATTCTCCGCTGGAACGGCTCTCGGAGGCGGCCTCGGATTCTTCGCTGCCGCGGCTCTCAGAGGATTCTTCGGACTGGCCGCGGGTTGTCTCGCCTTCGGCAGCCGCCACTTGCTGGTCCCGGTCATCGTCTGAGGATTCAGCGGGAACCACGGTGGGTGGAGGTCCGAACTGCTCAACGCATGACCGATCGGTCTCCGTTGACGTGCTGCCGCAGAAGAAACCAAAGGCTTCGTAGGTCGAGTTGACTGGTGCCTCTTCAAAGAGGCGGTCGCAGTCGGCGAAATTGCCTCGTTGGCAGGAGAGCCAGAGGCCGTCCAGTTGCCGGGCTTCGCCCGGTGGTGGAGCGTCGGCAGCAATGGCCGCGGTGAAGGCCACCTCAGCAGCGGTTGGTTCGTTGGGCTCATCGTCGTTGTCGCTGAGTTGCGCAGCCTGGGCTTGCAGTGCCGCCAGTTCGCCCCCCTCATCGAGATCCATTGCCGGGTCGGGAACCACCGTGGCGCCCAGCACCTCGGTCTCTTCACCGTCGCCGCCCAGGCCACCAATTACTGCGGTCCCGAAGTCCCCGCGGTCTTTGAGTGGCTCGTCGTTCGACACCGCTCGCTCCACACCCGAGACGTCGCGAGTGGTCGCCAATTCGTCCTGCGTCACGTTGCGAGAAGCAGCCCAAATAGCCGCGATGACCCATGCCAGCGCGATAAGTCCAAACAGCCAGACGACCGGCCGTCGGCGCTTCTCCGACTTTTCCACAACGTCAGGGTAACGAGCAGCCATCCTTCAAGCAGTGGGCAATGCTGACCAGTACCGCGTATGGCGTATGCCCCCGATTGCTCGAGCCGAAAGACTGCTAGCCGGGTTCGTCGCCACCGCCCAGAGACTCCCCCACCTGGTGGGCCGGCCACGACGCCGAAGAACGCAGCGCGTGATAGGCCAGCCGCTGATTGCTCACGTGAACGCCCATGGTCAGCCGGGGAAGCTGAAACCGGTCATCGGCAGCCGACACCCGGCCGTTCAAGAAACTGAACGCGGCCCGACACGACGACGCAGAGACCGCCTCGATGACTGCCGCGTTGTAGTGGCCAAACGGGTAGGCAAAGGTGTCCACTGGCGAAAAACCAAGCCGTTGCAACTCCTCAACGGCCCCCGCTACCTCGCCCGCAAGAATTGGACCGGCCAGACTGGGGAGCGACGGGTGGGTCCGGGAGTGCGCCCCCACCGACCATCCGATCGCGGTCATTTCCTGGAGTTCCTCCAGCGTCATCACCGGGGCCGAGCCCGGCCACCACCCAGGTGCGCTCGACCAGGCGTTGCTCACCACAAACACTGTTGCCGGCGCACCAAGCTCAGCCAAGGTCGGCGCGCCAAATCGGTAGACGCCTTCCAGGGCGTCGTCAAAGGTGAGCGCCGCCATGCGGTCCGGTGACCGGCCTGCAATCACCGCATCCACAATCTCGGAAAGGTGGACGATGCGATATCCCAGCCGGCGCAAGGTCTCCACATGGCCGCGCAGCCGATCAACGCCAACGACCCATTTGTTGTGTCCGGCCTCGTCGGCAACCACGTCGTGGTACGCAAGAACCAACCCCCCGGGTGGCGGGCCCCGGTGCGCCAGAACCGTTTGACCAAACTCGGCCGCTCGACCGAGATGGGACCGCAGCTGAGCGGTGGGGAATCGCGTACTCACCGGGCACCAACCTTGGGCGATGATGCCGCCACCTCGTGGAAGAGATCGACCAGCGCGGCGGTGGATCTGGCCATGTCGTAGTGGTCGAGCATGCGTTGGCGGCCAGCCGCTCCCATACGAATTCGCTCCTCAGGATCGTCCAGCAGGCGTCGCAGCGATCGGCGAAGTCCCTCGTCGTCGGTAGGTTCAATCAACAGGCCCGTTGTGCCCGGCTGCACCATTTCGGCTTGAGCGGCAATGTTCACCGCAATGACCGGTACCCCTGCCCCCATGGCCTCCAACACGGCGTTCGGCGCCTGATCGATGTCGGATGGAAAGGCAAACACTGCCGACTCCCGCAACGCGTCCCAGATCCGTCCGTCGCCGGGACGAACGTCAGAGATCACCGTCACATTCGGCGCCGGAGTCACCGCCTCAGTCGTAACGAGAACCAACTCACACTCATCGCGAAAGTGCTCCTGATGAACCCGCAACAACCGCAGCGCGCCTTTGCGTTCCAGCTGGCGACCGACAAAGGTCACCTTGGGAAGCGGACTGGCGGGTCCGGTCACGGCCGGACCCGGGGCTGGCGTGGCGAAATGGGGAGCGGTGATGCCAAAGCGGATCAGGCGAATGTGATCGTTGGCAATGCCGTAGTCACGACGCATGGATTCGGCGGCCCAATCGGAGTTGGCGACCACCTTGTCGCAGGCGCGGTATACCTCTCGTTCACGGCCTTTGACCGCTGCCAGATTCACCGGCGTGGCCCAGGTCGGTTTCCGGTACGGCAAGCGCTTGACGTTGTGGACATTGGTCGTATCGGTGGTCACCACTGAGGGGTGCTGACTCAGAAGGTCGGTGGCCAACAGTCCGGCGTTGGCCGTGTAGACGTGACATACATCCACGGTCGGCGCGTGCTGCTTGAGCAGACTTCGGGCCACGGCGGCGGCCGCATATTGCGCACGGACGGGCTGGAGATCCGCGTCGTGTGGACCAAGAATCGGGAGGGCAGCTCCCACCACCCGTCGAGGCAGACCGGCCGTTGGGACATCGACGAACACGGGCTCTATGTCGGGATGGTTGTTCAGCTCCACTCGAAGATTGTGATGGACCGTCGTATGACCGCCCAGGGCCTCGTTGAGGAAAAGCACCCGCAGCTTGTTGCGTTTATCGGTCATGAGTTGTTGACCCGCTTTCCGTTGGCAATAACATCGGCCATCACCGAGGCGAAGCGAGCGGCCACATCCTCGCGTCGATAGTGGGCATTCACAATCTGGGGACCACGATGGCTGGCGGCGGTTCGTTCGTCTTCGTTGCGGAGCAGGCGAGTGATGGCATCGGCCAGCGCAACGGGGTCCCGGGGGGCGACCTTGAGGCCCGCGTCGTGAATCAGTTCGGCCGCCCCGCCATGGTTGGTGACCACCATGGGCACCCCCATGCTCATCGCTTCCAACACGTTGAGCGGACAGGCTTCCGGATCGATGCTCGGCGAGACCGCAATCGTCCAGGTACGAAGTTGTTTGAGCGGCTCCTGTACGTGGCCCAGAAAGCCAACTCGATCGCGTAGCGCCGGAACTGCGGCCAGCGTTTCCAGACGTTGGCGGTAGCCGTCATCTTTGGGCGGCGCGCCTCCCATCAACTCGAAGGTCGCCGGTTCACGAACCATCGCGGCCGCTTCGAGAAACACCTCGTGACCCTTCCACGGCGTGAGCACCGCGCTGACTCCAACCACCGGCAAGGCCGGCTTGGGCGCCGGAGTGGCCAGGGGCACCGGAAAGTCGGTTCCATTGAGTACCACGGTGGCCGGGATCCCACAGCGGCTTGGAAAGACCGACGCGGCCTCCGAGACCGGAACCGCCAGGTCCACGGTGGCCGCCGACCCGCGAACCAGTACCTGTAGATCCCGGCGGACGATGACATCGTGGACCAGCCACACCACCGGCACGGGCACCGAGGCCATGCGTAACGCCGGCAGCGCCATCAGACCGTTGACCAGGACAACATCGGCATCCCGGGCCAGCTGTTGTATTTGATCCGCAGCCCGGCGCCACGCCCCGGTCATCTGCGTCAGCGCTCGCACCTTGTTCCCCGCTGGCAACTTCACATCCTCGAGGAGTTTCCACTTCAGTCCGCGTCCGGCCAACTCATTGCGCAACGGGCCTTCAGGACACGCACAGCGGACCGACCAACCGGCGGTCTGCAAGTGGGCCAGATAGTCGACGAGCACTCGCTCGGCGCCCGAGAACATCGACGTGGGATTGACCGCCAGCAGGCGCGGCGCCGCGGTTGAGCTCACAGGTCGATCCCCATGCTGCGGTACACGGCAAGGTTCTGCTCCGCAGTCCGGCGCCACGACAGGTTGGCTACATCTTTTTGACCAGTGCACGCCCACGCCTGTCGATACTCCTCATCGGTAAGCAGATCCCGCAGGGTGTCGATCAGCCCCGCTTCGTCCTCGGGATCAAGCAGCGTGACATTGGTCAGAACTTCGGGCAGCGCGCCAACGGTGGTGGTGACCACCGGCGCACCGCAGGCCATGGCTTCCACCGGCGGCAGTCCGAATCCTTCGTACCGGCTTGGGTAGACCACAACCGTGGCGGCGGAGTACAGCGCAGGAAGGTCGTCTCCGTCAACCCAACCAAGTTTCATCACATCGCCGCACCCGGGACCGCTGGGTAGTTCCTCAAGCTGGGTGCCCACCAGCACCAACGGCACGTTCACCTCGCCCGCCGCCCGGACCAGCGACGCAACGTTCTTGCGTGGTTCGATGGTGCCAACGTGAAGCAGAAAGCGTTCGGGCAGCTGCCACCGGCGGCGCACTTCAGCAACTGCGGTGGGCGACGCCGGAACGAACTCGGCCGCGGGCGCCAGATGCGCCACATGGGCGTTGCGACCAAACCGCTCGCGAATCTGGCGGGCGGTGAAGTGAGAGACCGCAATCAACTCGTCAGCCCGTCGCAACGACTGGCTCACCAGCAATTGCTCGCCTCGCGCCCGGAACGCGGAGAACGCCCACGGCACATCGAAGACCGACAGATCATGGACCGTCGCCACTGTGGGCGCGCCGGGTCGCAACGGAAGATCGACGTCCAACCCGTGAATCACATCGGCCGAACCGTAGGAGCCAAGTCCTTGTAGGGCGCGACGGGCACCCGAGCTGTCAGACCGCTCGATGGGCTCCACGCCAGCGGGCAACAGCGAGACCGCTTCGCGGCGGACAACCGCGCCAAATCGAGCTGAGCTCAGCTGGACGAACTCGCCCAGGAGTTCGCGGATAAGGGTTTGAATGCCGCTGCCATTGGGGCCAAGGGCAAGCGCGTTGAAGATGATCGTTGATCGAGTGATGGGACTACCCCCAATAGGGTCCAGAACAGAACTTGAGCAGGAAAGATCTCCCAGAAGCTGGCGACGAGCGCCGCGGCCGCCGCACTGCTGAGAGCGGCGCAGATACCGGCCGCAAGTGCGGCGTCCGCACCGGACGAAGTCCGCGCCACCCGCCACGCATAGCCGATGGCAAACACCGCAAGCAGCACCAGCAGAAAGAACCCGGGCCATCCCAGATCCAACATGTTTTTCAGATAGTGATTATCCGGCTGCGGCACCGCTTCGAAAGTCGAGAGGGTGTGGATCTCCGCCAACCGAAGAGGCACGTCAGCCACCAGGTTTCCGGCCGCTCCCGATGATGTGAGTCCACCACCGAAAGGTCGCTCGACCACCGAAGCAAATACCTCTTCCCAGCGGCCAGTGCGTTCCTGCAGACTTGACGACGAGAAGATGGCATCGGCCACCGACCCGCCCAGCAACACCATCAGTATCAACCCCGGTGCCAGCAGGTGAATCAGCATCCGGTATCGCCAGACCGCCACGACAAACACCGCCACCGCTATGCCAACAAATGCGCCGCGAACAATGGCGGTGGCCATTCCCAGCGTGGTGAGCGGCAGGAGCCAAAGAAAGATCCGGTTACGGGTGCGGCCCGGGTCAGTCAGCGCCACAGGCAGCCCAACCGCCAGCCCCTGCATCACCCAGAACGCAAACGGGAACGGAGACTCGAACGTGCCGATCGATCGGAGCAGACCCTGGGTGGTTCGAATCTCGGTATTCCATTCGTAGCCAAGAGAGACCAGGCGTTCACCACCGGCAAGTTGTTGCATCAGACCCACGATCGCAACGGCCACCGACGACACCATCACCACCGTGACCAACTGGTCCCGTTCGCCAGCATCCATCGGGCACCGCCACAAGATGACCGGCACCAGCAGAAAGAAAAAGGCCACGCGGAAACCCGTGAGCTGACCGAAGCCACCGAAACCGACCCACAACATGCCCAACCCAACCAGTCCCATGGCCGGCGCCGACCAGGACGGCAGCGGGGCCCGGTGTTGCCGGCGGGCGCTGGCCGGAGCGGTGGCGGTTGCGACGAGCGTGGCCAGCACCGCCGCCTCTTTCCAACCGCGCACCGCCGACGGCGGATCGATGAGCGTGAGCAGACCGTCAAGCGGGAGCAGGGCCACCAGCATCAACACCCCACGTTGGGGGCGAACCAGCACGTACAAAGCCACGCGCAAACCAACCGCCGAAATGGCCATGACGGCGAGGAGCAGCACCACGGTGTTCATGCGCTTATTGTGCTCCAGTACGTGTTCTTTGGCGGGTTTTGCACGAAATTGGGGCGCGTCATCGGCCGATCAAACGCGCGCTGTCAGGCCGCCTGCGAATCGACCGAGGGATCCAACGCGGAATCGAGACGCTCAAGCAACTCCACAACTGACGAGATTTCGCGCAGGAGAGCCTTCACCGGTTCGGGATAGGTCGGACGTGCTGACCCGTCAGCCCGAGGTGTGACTCGGGTCCTCTTGATCGTTCGGGACGGGGGAGAACTCACCGTCGCCGGTCGGAATGCTGCGCCGGTGGATTCTGGGGTCTGGTGGTGGGCCATGAGTTCCTATCGGCAGGTACGCCATCAATCTAAACAGCCGATCCCCCATATGGCAGTGGGCAATAGTCACTGTTCGGACTCGCTGGCGCTCCTCCGAAGCGTTGGGCACGCAGCCTCAAGGCGAGCAGCCTGGCGTCATAGGCATTGTCGACCGGCAACTACCGTTGGGGGCACATGGGAGACCAACCAACCAACAAGGATGACGAGTCGCAGGTACACGGCATCACCGCCTCCACGCCCGGTGGACTGGCATTCGGCATGCAGTTGCCGGTGCAGACCTTGACGCGCACACTGTGTGACCCATGGGAGGACGACGCCACGGTTGCCGACCTGGTTACCATCGCCCAGCGAATGGAAGCCGCGGGCTTGGACTTTGTCGGCGTTTGCGATCACGTGGCGCTGCCCGACGCAGACAACACCAGACACATGACCACCACCTGGTACGACACCGTCGCCACCTTGTCGTATCTGGCCGCCCACACCTCCCGTATCCATCTGGCTTCCACCGTTTTTGTCGTCCCGTACCGCCACCCGCTCATGACGGCCAAAGCCTGGTCCACCTTGGATCACCTGTCCGGCGGGCGCGCAATTCTGGGCGCCGGCATCGGCCACGTGGAAGCCGAATTCGAAGCGCTGGGGGTCCCCTACAACCACCGGGGCAAGCTCATGGACGAAGCGCTCGGTGCCATTGGTCAGGCGTTCGACGCCAGCCATGTTTCTCATGCCGGCGACACCTGGTCATGGGGTGAGGTGGGCATCGCCCCCGCTCCGACCCACGGCGAGCTGCGTATCTGGGTCGCCGGCGGCGGCGAACCGGCCTTCCGGCGCGTCGGCCAGTTTGGACATGGCTTTCTGCCGTTCATCAACGCGCACGAGTCCTATCCCCACATTGTCGAAACCGTCCATCGGTGGGCCGCCGATGCCAACCGCGCCGACACCCACTTCGATATTGGGATCATGTCACCGTGGGCCTTCATTGGTGATGCGCCAAGCGACATCGGTCCCCACCAGCTTGCGGGCCCACCCGCCGCTATCGCCCAGGAACTTCGCAAGGAGCGGGATCTGGGCGCCAACACGTTCCACATGAAGTTCCGCGGTCGTTCGCTTGGCGAATACCTGGACCAGATCGACACCTTCGGCGCCGAAGTCATGCCGCTGGTGCGGGAGGCTTGAGATGTCCACATACGACGTGATCGTCCACGGGGGAACCGTGGTTGATGGCACCGGAAGCGTCGGGGTCCCGCAAGACATTGCGGTAGCCGATGGCCGAATCGTCGCCGTTGGTGAGCCGGAGTCGTTCGCGGATGCAACCGCCACCGAACAGATCGACGCCACCGGCCTGATCGTGTGTCCGGGATTCATCGATCCGCACACCCACTACGACGCGCAAATTCTCTGGGATCCGCAGGTGACCCCGTCCGCCAACCACGGCGTGACCACCATCATCATGGGCAACTGCGGCTTCTCGATTGCGCCGCTGGGCAACGAGGCGGACGCCAAGTACATACGCGAGATGTTGGTGAAGGTTGAAGGCATGTCCCTGGCCTCTCTGGAGCAGGGCACCGACTGGAGCTGGCGCTCGTTTCCGGACTACCTCAGCCGCATTGAAGGCCGGACCGCGGTCAACGTGGGCGCTCAGGTTGGCCACAGCGCCATCCGTCGACTGGTGATGGGCGAAGACGCCGTCACCCGCGAAGCCACGGCCGTCGAGATTGACCAGATGAAGGCGTTGATCCGCGAAGCCGTTGAAGCTGGTGCGGTGGGTTTCAGCACGACCCAGTCCTTCACCCACACCGATGCCACCGGTGCCCCCGTCCCCTCCCGCTGGTGCAGTCGGGATGAACTCGTGGAGCTGTGCGGGGTATTGGCCGACTACGACGGCACCACCTTGGAATGGGCGGCTGACGGCTGCCTCCGCGGTTTCACCGATGATGAGCTCAACCTGATGGCCGACATGTCCGCTGCCGCCAACCGACCCATCAACTGGAACGTCCTCACCATCGACTCGGCCCGACCCGATGACTATGTTGAACAGATCAAAGCTTCCGAACATGCCGCGGCCCGCGGCGGGCGCGTCGTGGCGTTGACCATGCCGATCCTGGCTGGCATGAACATGAGCTTTGGTTCCTACTGCGGTCTGAACCTGTTGCCGGGTTGGAACGCCGTGCTGGGGCTCCCGATCGAACAACGGATCGAGCGGCTCAAAGATCCCGTCATTCGGGAAATGATGGAGAAGGCGGCGGCCGCCGATGCCTCGGTGGTGGGACGACTCACCGGATGGCGCCTGTACCGCATCGGGGACACGTTCAGCGACGCCAACGACGGCCTGACCGGCCGCCGTGTTGACGACATCGCCGCCGAACGCCACACCTCACCGTTCGACACGTTGCTGGACATCGTGCTGGCCGACGACCTTCGCACCGTGTTGTGGCCCGGCCCTACCGACGACGACGACGAGAGCTGGCAGCTTCGCAAAGCGGCCTGGGACCTGCCCGATGTGATGATTGGCGGATCCGATGCCGGTGCTCACCTGGACCGGATGGCCGGCTCGTCCTACCCCACCGAATGGTTGGCTGACTGCCTGCATGGCCGGCAACTGACTTCGATGGAGAATGCAATCCGTCACCTCACCCAGGTTCCGGCCGGCTTCTTCGGTCTGCACGATCGCGGCGTCATCGCCGAAGGCAACGTTGCCGACGTTGTTGTCTTTGATCCGGCCGCCGTCGGCGCCGAAGCCCCGGTTCTGGCCGATGACCTTCCCGGCGGCGGCCAGCGGCTGATGCCGAAGGCCAAAGGTGTCCACACCGTGTTGGTGAATGGTTCCGCGGTCGTCGCTGGCGGCCAACTGGTGACCGATGCGTTTCCCGGCCGGGTCCTGCGATCGGGAACCGACACCCGCGGCACCGCAGTCCGCCCCGACCCAAAGTAGGAGACGCTCATGCGAGGAATCATTCAGCGAGGCAACGACGGCGCCGACACCCTGGAGGTCGTCGACGATCTGGAGTTGGCCACCAACAACCTCGGCCCCCGACAGGTTCGCGTCCAGATTAAGGCCGCCGGCGTGTGCGGAAGCGATCTGAGTTGCGCCACGGGCAAGTACTACATGCCCACCCCAATGGTTGGCGGCCATGAAGCCGCCGGCCTGGTGGTCGAAGTAGGCAGTGCAGTGACGTACTGCACCGTCGGGGACCACGTGGTGATGTCCACGCTCAACAACTGCGGTCACTGCCAATGGTGCGAGCAGGGCGAACCCACCTGGTGCGGTGACCCGGGCGCCGGAATGGCCGAACCGTGGACCCAGGCTGGCGAGCCCATCAAGCAGTTCGCCAAGGTGGGAGCGTTCGCCGAAGAGACGATCGTGAGCGAGTCACAAGCGGTACCCATTCCCAAAGAGATTCCGTGGGCACCGGCGTCGCTGATCGGCTGCGGCGTGATCACCGGAGCCGGCGCGGTCTTCAACCGGGCCAAGGTTGGGCTGGGCGACGTCTGTGCGGTCATTGGCGCCGGCGGGGTTGGCCTCAATGTGATTCAAGCGGCCGCGCTGTCCGGCGCTCGCCAGATCATCGCCATCGACCGGGTCGCGGAGAAGGAGGCGCTGGCCACCACCTTTGGGGCCACGGACTTCATTCACGTGGACACCGACGACTTCGACACGGTGGCCGCGGTCAAATCACTGGTACCCGGCGGCGTTGACCACACCTTTGAGGTCGTGGGATCCACGCCGCTGATTCCCGTGGCCATGAACATGACTCGCCCCGGTGGAAAGATCGTTGCCGTCGGCACGCCGGACCTCACCGCCGAAGCCACGTACTCCCCTCTGAGCCTGTTTCAGAACAAGGACCTCCTGGGCATTCGTTACGGCGGCGCCCGCCCCCGCGCCGACTTCCCGATGCTGGCTGATCTCTACCTTCGCAACCAATTCAAGCTGGACGAACTCGTGACCGGCACCGACACCTTCGAGGGGATCGGCGCCGCGTTCGAAAGGATAAAAACGGGCAAAGAAGCCCGGACCGTGCTCATACCCGGCTGAGTTGGCGGCCCGAGCTCAAATTCCGTCGGTGTCCCCCGCGCTCTCACCGCCATCGGTCTTGACCCCTATGACAATCCCATCCTGCACTTTGAGATTCAGGCGGTCCGGAATGAAGTCGTCGGTGCCGACCAGACCTTCACCGTCGATCCACAGGACGCGGACAATCCGTCGCAGCGGCTCGGCGACAGCTTCGGCTTCGGCAACGGTCAACCCCAGATAATCGTCAACGCTCATACCAACCGGAACGCTCCGACCGATCGTTCCGGCTTCGGCCTCGGTGGCGATGACGGTGCGGCGACCCACCTCGGCGTCCAACGTCACCCGAAGTTCCTTCTTGACGGGTTCGTTGATGCAGGTGGTGAAGGCGGCTTCCGGTGGCAGCCCCACCATCAACGTCACGGTCACCGAACCGCGATCCTCCTGAGTATCGACATAGGCCCCGGAGCACCCTTCGCCAATGGCCATGAAGCGAATCGCAATTGTGGAGTCGTCAATCAAGGCCATTTCGCTGACGGCGTACGGCGTGGCACCAGAAAGATCGTCGCGAGCGGTCACCGGTAGCCAGGAATCGTCGGCGGGATCACCGGTCAACGACGAAGTAGCCGGAACCGCCTCCCCTCGGCTATCGGAAGTGGCGCGGGGTTCGGCCGTCGGTCGGCTCTGCGTGTCCTCAGTGTCCTCAGTGTCCTCAGTGTCCTCAGTGCTTGTGGTGTTCTCCACGCCGGTGTCGTCGGCCGGGTCGGCCGAACCACAGCCGACAAGAAATATGGTGAGGATCGCAACGATGGTGAAACCAGTCGCTCGGCGCAATTGGGTGAGCATTGATACGGGTTGGGATGATGTCTGCATGGGTTTTATACGTTCTCCGACGAAGTCCAGTTCCCCTTCATCGGCAGACTCTTACCTTTCCTTATGGTGTGCGGGACGTTCGCCCGCCGCTATGTCACCGCACGATAGGTGCCGACACGCGGGAAAAACTGGGCTGATGGACTGGACGAAGGCCTGGTTGACGAAGGTGTGATCACCGACAACCAACAGACCGCCGGAGCGGTCAGCGTCGAGCCTGAAGAACCACAAATTTCGGGTTGGAAGCCACAACCTCGACGTTGCCAAAGATCCGCTGAAGTTTGAGGTGGTAGCGAAGATGTTGGTTGCCCACAACCCGTAACTCTGCGCCTGGGGCCAGCGCGCGATAGGCCGACTGGAACATCTCCCACGCGGCCGCGTCGCCCATGGCCCGATCTTCGTGAAACGGTGGATTGTTTACAACAATGTCCACGCTTGCGGTTTCGACAACGTCATCCAGACTGGCGGCCGCCACCACCTGAGTCTCGACGATCGCAGCGTTTCCAGCCGCGCCGGAGCCGGCATTGGCGTCGAGGGTCATTGTGGCCGACGCAACCGCGGCATGTGACTCGTCGACCAGAAGCACCTCGCCTCCGGGTCCAGCGCTCAACCGGCGGCGCATCGCCTCCCCAACCACCCCATTGCCGCACCCAAGGTCCACCACGCGTTGCGGGCCGGCATCGGCTTGGGGCTCGGGAAGATGCTGAAGGAGGAATCGGGTCCCAATGTCGAGCCGCCCCGACGAGAATACCCCGGCCTCATTCACCACCTCTATCAAACCGGCCGGCGTTTCGGCTGACCAGCGACGCGGCCACGGGTTGACCGGAACCCGCAAGTGCGGATCAAAGACCGCAGTGATGATCCGAGACTTGCGCCACGCCCGTGATGCCTCGGCGTCGCCCAGGATTGACGAGAAAAGATCCAGCGTGGAGCGCTGAAGGTGTCTCGCCATAACCCCCGCCTCCACCACCGCACCGGGCGCCAGCATCCATCGAAGCTGGTGCAGCTGCGCTTCCAGCAGGCCATTGGACTTCGGCACCTTCATGAAGACCCGGCGATAGAGGTCACCGGACGGCGCGGCTGATTCAGAGACCCGACGGGCGATGGTGACCCGGTCGGCGCTCAACTGGTTCTGGTCGAGGTTGGCGATCACGCCCCTGGTGCTGAGTACCGAGTCCGTGGCCACGGTCAGCTGGGCCACGGGGTCCGAGCGAAGCAGCGATGCAGTGAGTGATCCGAATGCATCGTTGACCACCAGTCCCGGCGCCGCGTTACCGCTCTCTGCGTGCACTCGCAACAGATGCTCGTCGGCGGCATCCCACGCCCGCAACTTTTCTTTGGGCCGCTGCGGCCAGCGAGACAACGTCACATCACCCCATGGCGATGCGAACGCCGTTTCGGGACCGGACGGGGCCGAGACGGACCGGGATTGCAGTTCAGACATGGTTGGAGGGTAGGTGGACTCCGCCAGTCTGGGGGCGGGGCGCCAAAACCGCACTGGTTGGCGCACAAGCCACAACGAACACGGAAAACGTTTGTAACCACCACTTCAGAGGATTTCTGGCGAGTACCGGGGTTCCAAATCGCTGGAACACCGTTCAAAGACCAGCGATCGGCAAATACTTCGCCCGAAAGGCCGGTTTTTCCGGAAACGAAGCGACAGATATGCTATGGTTGCTTTCACGTCATCGCCTCACTGCGCCGCTGCAGGAGGCGATTTTCTGCTTTTCATGCGGTCGGTTTCTGCTTCTGACGCAGTGGTTTCGGGCCTCGGCCGATCGTGCGGGATAAAGGCCGCTTGTTCTACAGTGAGCGCCATGCGCGTCACCATCGCCCACCCCATCCAATGACCGGCGCGAAAGAAGCTGGCGCCATCGTTGCCCGGGGCTTGCAACGCCGATTTGGGGACAACGTGGCCGTGGCGGGGGTGGACCTCACCGTCACCGACGGCGAGATCTACGGCTTCCTTGGACCCAACGGTGCCGGAAAGTCCACCTGTATCCGGATGCTCACCACGCTGTTGCGCCCCAGCGGCGGTGACGCCTGGGTTGCGGGCCGACACGTTGTGGAGGAAGCCGGCAACGTCCGGCTCGAGATTGGCGTCGCGTTGCAGGAGGCGGCCCTCGACCCCCAACAAACCGGACGGGAACTTCTGACATTGCAAGGTCGGCTCTACGGCCTCACCACCCGCGAGATCGAATCCCGTATCGGCCAGATCATTGGCTTCATTGATCTGGGCGGCGCCTTCGATGACCGCCTGAACACCTACTCCGGCGGCATGAAGCGGCGGCTCGATCTGGCCGCGGCGCTGGTCCACAACCCCACCGTTCTCTTCCTGGATGAGCCCACAACCGGTCTTGACCCCATCAGCCGCAACAAAGTGTGGGAGGAGATCCGCTACCTCAACCAGGGTCTGGGAATGACGGTATTCCTCACGACCCAGTATCTGGAAGAGGCCGACGAGCTTGCCGATCGGGTGGGGATCATCAACAAGGGCCACCTGGTGGCCGAAGGCGCGCCAGCCGAACTCAAACGCCAGATCGGCACCGACGTGATCGTGGCCCGAGTTGCCAATCCGGCGCGGGCCGCGGCCGCAGTCCGATCCGTTCAATTGGTGGACGTGGTCGAAGAAGCTGACGGCGAAATCCGGATTGGCACCACTGACGGCGCCGCGTTGATCTCTCCGGTCGCCGTCGCCCTTGCCGAGCAGGGCATTGATGTCACCAACCTCGCATTGCGAACCCCCACCCTGGACGACGTCTTTGTGTCGTTCACCGGGGAAAGGATTGTCGTATGAGCGCCACCGGTCGAGCGGCAACTGACCTCATTCGAGCGCGACCCCGCGGCTTCTTTGGCGACGTGCTGACCGTAGCCGGCCGCGCCGTCCGGTCCCTGCCGCGTGAGCCCGAAGCCATCATCCCGGCCCTGATCGTCCCGGTGTTCTTCTTCTTCGTGAACACCGGATCACTGACCAACCTGGCCGAAAGCGCCGGCGGAGTCTCCGACTTCAAAGCCTTCCAGCTCCCGGTGGCCATCATCTTTGCGGTCACAGGTATCTCTCGGGCCAACGCGCTGGTGACCGATATCAAGGACGGGTACTTCGACCGCTTGTTGATCACCCCCATAAAACGGCCCGCCTTGTTGCTGGGGTTGATGGTGGCCGACTTTGTTCTGGTGCTGACCTTGGGCGCGGTCGTGACCATCATGGGAATCCTGGTTGGTATCCGCTTTGCCACCGGACCGGTTGGCATCATTGCGTTCCTGATCATCGGCGCCCTATGGGGATTGGCGTTCACCGGTTTCCCCTACGCCATCGCTCTCAAGACCGGCAACCCCGCCGCGGTGCAGAGTTCATTCCTTCTGTTCTTTCCGTTTGCGTTCCTCACCTCGGCCTTTGTGCCCGTGGAAGCGCTGTCAGGATGGATGCAAACCGCCGCCCGCTTCAACCCGGTCACCTATCTGCTCGAAGGTCTGCGCGCCATCATCCTGGAAGGGTGGATCTGGAGCAGCATCGGCAAAGCGCTCCTCGCCATTGGCCTGCTGGGCATCGTCAGCTTCGGACTGGCCTTCATCACCCTCAAAGGGCGGGTGTCCCAGGACGCATGATTCGGTGAACCGCTCCCCCGCGGTCACATATTGCGCCGGATCGACTTCGTCCGGGAACCGAGGGAGAGACAGCTACCAGTCGCCCGCTTCGTAGTCCCAACCCTCGGCCTGCACGGGTTCGGCGGCCGCCGGATTCGGACGGGTGGGGAGCACGTCCTCGGTGCTCGCGGCAGCGTCGGCCAGCGATGGCGGATCGGGGAGCAGCGCACTGTCGTTGGCCGCGCTTGGCGGCGGCGCGGTCCGTTCAAATGGCATTGGCGCCTCGGCGGCCGGACCGGGCATCAGGGCCGCAGGCTCCTGCTTCCGGCGCCCGCGACGGCGCTTTTGCTCCGGAGCCGGCGCCGGCGCCTGCGGGAGTTGATAGCCGTAGCCCGGGGCCATGGGCTGGCCGTATTGCTGCGGGTACTGGCCGCCATAGCCAGGGTACTGCTGCGGATATTGCGGCTGCTCTTCCCGGCGGAACATGCCCCGGCTGCCACGCGCCGAACGCTTGACCGCCATGGGGCCCATGCCGTCGTCGTGATGCTCGTACACCCAATCGTCGGGAAACACCCAACGGGCGATCGAACCAACCAGCGCCAATGCCACGCCCATGCCAACCACCAGAACTTCATTTCGCACCAGCGGACCGGTGGCGCTCTGGTAGACGCTGGCAATCAGGCCCCGGGTGCCGGACGTATCCACGAACAGCGGGACAAGCGCCCACGCCACATAGACCAGCACGATGACCAGGACGGCGATCGACGCCACGCCACCGCCAAAGGTGATCAACACCCACGGGCGGCGATCGCTGATGAGGACGGCCAGCACCAGAGAAGCCAGCGCCAACGTGATGAGGGTGTTTGTTCGAGGGGCTTCAGCCAACGCTCGCCAGACCGGACTGAAGGCCGCGGTGCGGTCGACCACCTTGAAGCGGGCAACGTTGCGGGAGAGTTCCGCAGTGGCAATGTCAGCGGTGAGGGGGTCGTTGGTCAGGCGGCTCTGAATTTCGGGCAGCAGCGAGGAAAAGCTGATGAACACTTCGCCGGTGTCCTCGGTGATGACCTCGGACTCGTCCTCGATGGCGACAATCAGGTCATCATGGACCCGGGGCAAACCGCGGGAGAACACATCGGCGAAGTTGGCTTGGTTTACCACGGCGGTGGAGGCTTCGTTGATGATTGCCAACTGTTCGCCACGGATGGCGCTGCGGAACGAGGCCTCAGGATCATCTTCGTCCACTTCGGCCTCGATGCCGAGTTCTTCCAAGGTGCCAAGCTGGTCCAACCGCTCGTCCTGGTCCACGGTGTCGAGCAGGATTCGCTCGGCAATCCCTTCGGCCACCCGCACGCGGAGGTCCTCGTTGGATTCGAGTCCGTCAAAGGCTTCAACGAATCGATCTTCGTCAAAATAGACCTTTTGTGATGTCCATGTGAACACCGCAGCCGAAGCGGCCATGACACCAACAATGATGAGAAGGCTTGCCAATGCTCGTCGGATGGGTCTACTCCTGCCGCTCGCCGCAGAGTCACTCGACACTACGAGACCTGCCGAGAGTAGCGGGGTACGGCGCTACAATCACAATGCCGCCCCGGTCTCTGGCTTGTCACTTGTGACAATCTGGACAGCCGGGGCCTATTTCTTTACACCACCTGGAATTGGCCGAAGGTTGATTTGGGTGCATGGCCCCTCCGTTCGGCCCGTGAATGGGGGTTGAGGAGTACCGCCCGTGGGACAATCGACCGCAGTGCCCAAAGACAGGTCGAATGCACCAGAGCAGGTAACGGGCTCCAGCCGGAACGGCGTTGCGGTCTTTGTTGACGGTTGGAACCTCCACCGGGGGTGCGAGCGGGCCTTTCAGCACGGCCCGGTCCACATGATGTTTCTGGCACGGCAGCTGGCCGGAGACCGCCCGCTGCTGGCCGTTCGCTATTTCATTGGGGTGCCCGATGCGCGCGCGGAGGCGGACAACGCCCGCCGGCGCACCCGCCAACTCGAATTGATGGCGGCCACCGGGGTTGACGTGCATCCCAAGAAGCTTCGGTATCGCCACGAATGGAAGTTCAACAAGTGGGATTTGCCCGATCCCCGAAAGCACGAAGGCGAAACCCGACAAACTTCGGTCACGTCGCGGCGTCAGGGGCGCGAAAAAGGCGTTGATGTCGAACTGGCGTTGAGTGCGTTTCAGACCGCCATCACCGGCGAAGCGTCCACCATCATCATCGTGAGTGCCGACACCGACCTGAATCTGGTCCCCCAACAACTGGATCCGCTTCGCAAGACCGGGCTGCGGGTGCGGGTGGAGAACGCAGCGATCAACAATGCGGGCCGCAAGTATCTGAACCACGCCTATGACTGGACCCACCAAATTGACAAGAAGTTGTTTGCTGCGGTGCGCGACGACTTCGACTACCAGAACCCGGTGCCTCGCGGCGCCCGCAGGCGGTACCTCAACGCAGTCGAAGCCGGCGAGCAGACTGTCCCGCCGGGAGGGTGGCTGTCCAAGCCTCACCCGAGCGCGCGCCGGAATTCTGTGAACAAGAAGTCCGACAGGGACCGCTCCAAAGGCTCATCCAGGACAAGACGCAGGTAAGAGCCGGCTTACATTGCCCTAAGAACACGCGCCCACAACAGGGCCCGCGCTTTCGCTGATGCTGTGGTGCTCCTACCCTTGCCCCCATGGCCACCCAGAAGAGTCCCGGCGCCAGCGACACCGGCAGCGGCGAGACCGGCACCGTGCTCATCGCGGAGGACGACCGGTCTGTCCGTGAATCGCTGGAGCGCGCCCTGCGCTTTGAGGGCTACACCTGCGTGACCGCCAACGATGGGGCCGCCGCTCTGGAGGCCATTGTTGAGTCGAAGCCTGACGCCATAGTCCTTGACGTCATGATGCCGCACGTCGATGGGCTCACGGTCTGCCGCCGGCTTCGCGAGAAGGGTGACCGCACCCCCGTGCTCCTGCTGACGGCCCGTCATGAAATCTCAGACCGGGTCGCCGGCCTGGACGCCGGGGCCGATGACTATCTGGTCAAACCGTATTCACTGGACGAACTGCTGGCGCGGCTGCGGGCCCTCCTTCGTCGCGTCAACGTTGGTGATGACGAAGCCAGTGAGAACCTGGTACTCAACGATCTGCGACTCGACGCCAGCGCCCGGCGGGCCTTTCGTGGCGATCGCCAGATCGACCTGACAAAAACTGAGTTCGATCTGTTGGCTCTGCTCCTCCACAATCAGGGAATCGTGCTGAGCCGAGACCTCATATACGAACGCATCTGGGGCTATGACTTCGAGACCGGCTCCAAGTCCCTTGATGTGTACGTCGGGTACATCCGGCGCAAGACCGAATCCGGTGGCGAGCAACGCCTCATCCACACGGTTCGTGGCGTGGGTTACGTGGCCCGCGCCGATCAATGAGCTGACGCCTTGTGAGTCTGCAATCACGACTGGCGCTGTCATTGATGGCGGTCGCGCTCATCGTGGTGTCGGTCACCGGTTTGGGCGCGGTCACTGTTGCGCAACGTCTGCCGGAACGCAACGTCGATGAATTCCTGCTCCGCACCATGGCCGAACTTCGCGAAGACGGCGAGATCACCCCGGCCGAGTTCGGCGATATTGAGGGCGTGTCGACCAGCGGCGGTCGGTACCGGCGCGACAGCGTGGTCAAGAACCAGCTGGTGGCGCCCGACGGCCGCTTCGTGGCCTGGGGCGGTCAGGGATTCGACGTCACCGCCAACGCCTGGGCGCTGCTCGAAGGGGATCTGAGCAGAATCGGAGAAACGATCCATACCCAACAGATTGGGGGCGACCGCCATCGCGTCATCAGTACACCCATTGGGATCGCAGGAACCAACGAGGTCGCCCTCCTCCAGATCGCCCGGAGTGTGGACGACGCCAACCAGCTGATCAACGGCCTGTTGCCCCAGCTGGCCATCGTCGGCCTGGTCGCCATTGCCGCTGCGGGCATTGCCGGCTGGTTGATCGCTGGTCGTGTCACCCGACCTATCCGTCAGCTCACTCACACCTCTGAAACCGTGGCCCGGACCCGCAACCTCGCCGAACGCATCCCCGTGGAGGGTGACGATGAGGTCGCTCGGCTCGCCACCAGCTTCAACACGATGCTCGGTGCCCTGGAAACCTCTCAGCGCCAGCAGAACCAGTTGGTGCTGGACGCCAATCACGAGTTGCGCACTCCGCTGACATCGCTGCGCACCAACATCGAAGTCCTGCAGCGCCAGCCCAACCTTCCCGAAGATGACCGCAAGAACCTGTTGGCCGATGTGGGGTCCGAATTGAACGAGTTGACTGATCTGGTTGCCGAACTGGTGGAGTCAGCCACCGAGGTGGACCACCGTGATGAGCCGCTGCAGTTGCTGGCTTTGGACGAACTGGTGGAAGGGGTGGCCGAAGCGACCCGGCGTCGAACCGGTCGCATCGTCAGCGTTACGGCGTCCAACCCGGCCGAGGTCGAGGTGCGGGCCGCCATGATCTCCCGGGCGGTTCGCAATCTCTTGTCCAACGCCCACAAATTCAGTCCCGATGGCCGACCCATCCTGGTCACCGTCCGCGGCGCTCGCATCGACGTCGCCGATTCGGGCCCCGGCGTCGCTCGAGAAGATCGGGACCAGATATTCAATCGCTTCTACCGGGCGACCAGCTCGCGCTCAAAGCCCGGTTCGGGCCTGGGTCTCGCCATCGTGAAACAGATCGCCGAAGCCCACGGCGGAACCGTGTCCGTTGCGTCTGCGGCCAGCGGTGGCGCAATGTTCACTCTTGACCTGTCGAAGGCGGCACATATCCGCACCCGTCCAGTCGCTGGGGATTCGGCGGTGGCCGCAGAAGTGGCTGCAGTCCCGGCGGAGCAAACGACCAGCACTCCGGAAACATCGGAATTGGCTGGCCGGCCGCCTGCATCGCGTTAGCAGTCCTACACAACGGCAGACCCATGGTGTTGGTGAAACAGCCGTGGTGCTCGGCCACCAGCGGCGCGGCCCGCCCTTGGAGTTCCAAGCCGCCGGCCTTGTCATCCGCCGCGCCGGTTGCCACATAGGCCGCCACCTCTGCGGTGGTACAGGGGTGGACTTTGACAACGCTGGAGACGACCCGGGTCTCAACGACGCGCTGGCCGCCGTCGGGGTCCCAACCCGTGACAACCAGCCCGGTGAGAACCGTGATTGTTTGGTCGGCCATGGCCAGGATCATTGACTGGGCGTGATCCCGATTGGTCGGTTTGCCAACCGCACCATGAGGACCAATCACGGTCGTGTCGGCTGCGACCACCAGGCGTGGACGGTCAAACGGGGTCGATTCGGATTCGATTCGGGTGATGACCTGGCTGGCTTTGGCCCACGCCACGGCCTGCACCGCGTCGGCCGGCGACCGCCCGGCGGCGACCGCCTCCTCATCAAGGTCGGCCGCCATCACCCGCAGATGCGGGGCGGCAACAAGCGTGGACAGCAGGGCGCGTCGGCGTGGGGAAGCCGACGCCAATACCATCACGCCAAGACCATCACGGGGGCCTCAGCCACCGCTCACAAACGCCTCGGCACCCCGGCCCGGAGGTTGATCAGACTCAAGATCGTCGAGCCAACCTTCGGGCAGCGCAACCGGCTTGGGTCCGCCCGTGTGGCTGCGCGGCTGACGAAGTACCTCCAACGGAAACGGCTCATGGGCATTGCAGCCGGCCAGGAGGTCCCGCAATTCATCAACCGTGGAGAACCGGGCGATGCGGTTTCGCAACTCACCACCAATCGGATACCCCATGAGGTACCAGAGCGCATGTTTGCGGAAGGTCCGCAGCGACCCATCCTGTCCGTACCAGTCGACCACGCGTTGTGCGTGATCAATCATCAGTTCGGCCGTCTCGCCCAAGGTGGGCAGCGGCGGAAACTCCTGATTGTCAAATGCGGCCGCCAGCTCACCAAAGAGCCAGGGTCGACCCAGGCAGCCTCGACCAATGACCACCCCGTCACACCCGGTGGAGCGCATCATGGCCACCGCGTCGGCTGGCTCCCAAATATCACCGTTGCCCAACACCGGAATAGTCGTGACGTGCTCTTTGAGCGCGGCAATCGCCTCCCAGTCCGCCTTCCCCGCATACAGCTGCTCGGAAGTTCGACCGTGCAGCGCAATGGCCGCACATCCTTCCTCCTCGGCAATGCGGCCGGTTTCGAGGAACGTCAGGAGATCGTCGGTCAGCCCTTTCCGAAACTTGATGGTTACGGGCACGTCCCCTGCGTGCTCTACAGCGACACGGACAATGCGCCGAAGCAGGTTCTTCCGAATAGGCAGGGCCGCGCCGCCGCCGTGTCGAGTCACCTTGGGCGCGGGACAGCCGAAGTTCATATCAATGTGATCCACGGCGTTTTCGCGAATGAGTCGCCGAACGGTCTCCCCGACCTCCTCCGGAACGGTTCCATACAGCTGAATACTGCGCGGAAACTCATCCGCTCCAAACTCCGCCAGCTTCAGCGTCTTGGGGTCCGATTCAAGCCACGCCCGGGCCGTGATCATCTGATTGACGTACAACCCCGCCCCAAACCGGCGACACAAGGCCCGGAACGGCACATCGGTGACCCCGGCCATCGGCGCCAGCACCACCGGTGGCCAGATCGCAATGTCGCCCAGGGTTATGGGATCGAACTCGCCAGGTTCAACTGCGGCCAGGGGCGCCACGTCGGTGCTCGGGTTCTCCAGCGACCGCGGCCGCGAAGAATCAACGGTCATCGACTCGTCCTGAACTGCACTCATGGGTTCAATCATCGCCGCTGGCGAAGCAAAACCATACGTTTGACTCATGGTGGTGCCTCCAACCCATGGGCAACGATGTTTCGGTACAGAAGTTGCAACCCGCGACGCAACGCCGAACGTCTTCAGATCGCCCATCCTTGTCGCCACATTGGCGACCTGATGCGGCTTTCGGCGGCTCTTCGACCGGGTCGTCACGGCTGGCGGTGCCAGCCGGGACCGGAATCGGCTGACCCCGGTGGTCAGACGACAGAATCGGGGTTTCTTTGGCGTCCCAAATTTCCGCGTAGAGAAGGTTGACGCAAGCAGGGCATCCCTCTAAAGTTACGCACTGCACAACGTATTCCCCCTATGGGCATACGCAATTACCTTGGAACATGCCTGGGCAGGTTGGAGAACCTGTTCGGTAGGGAGGAACCCAATCACATGCGCAAGCAAATTCTTGCAAGTCTTATCGCTGCAGTAGCACTGCTCTTCAGCGTCGTGGCGCTCACCAGCGCTCCGGCAACGGCCAATGACTATGCGTCATACCCGGCCAAGAACGTCACGAGTCCGGTAGTCAACGGCAACACCATCACCGGTAGCGCTGACCCCGGCACCGTCATCGCCATCGTCGGTCCCGATGGAACCACCTACACCACCACGGTGGGCGCCAACGGCACCTACGCCATCACGGTGATGGGCTCCGGCAGCTTCGCCGTATTCGCTAACGACCAGCTCGTTGGCAACGTCATCGTCGTTGCCGCTCCGGTTGCTAACCCAACAGCAGTACCAACAGCAGTACCGGCAGGGACAGTAGTACCAGCCCCAGCCCCAGCCCCAGCCCCATCACCTGGTGTCGTGGTGACCGCAGCTTCTGCGGGCTTCACCAATGGCATCCCGAGCCAGCCAGGTCTGGCCGTCACGGGTAGCAACTCCCACATTCTGGGCTTCGTCGCCACCGGCCTCATCGCACTTGGTGCGGTCGCCATGGGCAGCCGTCGTCAATTTCTCCAAGGTGCGCTCGAAGACTGAGCGTGTGCGCATGATGTAGCTTCGGCTGCATTGTGATTGTAAAAGACCCGGTTGGCGCCGATCACGCCGCCGGGTCTTTTGCGTTTTCCCGTTCGTTTCCCGGTGTTCGGTTTGACGCTCTGGGCGCTGATGTGTTGATGTGGGAGTGCTGTGTTTCTGGGAGCTGACCTACCGTTGTGGTTGCTGCTGGCCTTTGGCGGGGCGCTGGCGGCGGGAAACCTCATGGCGTTGATTCGACCCCCGGGCCATGATCCGGATCGACCACGCCCCCCTCTGACACGCACGATCGTGATCATTTTTGTGGGATTGGCTGCCGCGGTCTGGGCGCTGATCAGCCTGATCGCCGGTTGAATCCGCCCAGCTGATCCGCCGGGGGCTGCGGTCACGGTCGCATGGGCCGAACGGCCACTTGGCGGAACTCGCGCTCAAAGTCATGTCCGTCCGACCGAACGAGCGGTGTCGGTGGACTCCTACCATCCGCCGTCGAAGTACCAGATGGATCGGCGGGGGCCATGGCTCAACGCATCACCATGACACTGTTCCCTCCGTGTCAGCCGTGGCCGGGCCTCCGCCTCCTCTGCCAACGTGTTCACGGTTGGGCCACTGGTCGGCGATGGGCAAAGACACCGTAGGTTGCAGCCGATGTGAACGGCTCCGCCGACCAGGTTGACCAGCGGCCAACCTGTTCCAATCCCGCCGCAGTGGCGCACTCGCTGTAGTCCCATGCGCTGAAGCCGCGATCCAGTTGAAATCCGGCCACCACGAGGCCGCCGGGCCGAACGTGAGCCGTGATCCGCTCCACGACGTGCAGTTCGGTTCCGGGGGCGACGAAGATCATGACGTTGCCGGCCATGACCGCCAAGTCGAACTGCTGTTGCTGGTTGGCATCAGAGCGCAGGTCAAGGAACGCCAGATCGCACCGGGTCCATGCCAGATGTGGAGCTTTGCGGCGAGCGGCCGCAATCATCGATGCATCGAGATCAACGCCATGCACATCCACGCCCCGGGCGTCGAGCTCGATGGCAACCCTTCCGGTCCCGCAGCCGGCGTCCAGCACGCGCCGGGGTTGAAACTGCTGCACAAAGTCAACTTCGCCGTGGGGACTCTGCCCCGACGCGGCCAGCCGTTTCCATTGGGCGTCATAGGCCGCGGCGTCCCGCGGAGACCATCGAGACTCCTTGTTCATGACGCCGATGCTTGGTTCATGACGCCGATGCTTGGTTCATGACGCCGATGCTTGGTTCATGACGCCGATGCTTGGTTCATGACGCCGATGATTGCAGACATCGACCGCCGTCACCAGTCGTGATTCGTGCTCAGATCAAACCCAGATCAGACCCGAGCAAGTCCACCATGCCTCAGACTCAGACGCCTTTGGCCATGTTCGCGAAGCGGGTGAAGTGCGGCAGGAAGGCCAGGCGGACCGTACCGGTCGGTCCGGAGCGGTGTTTGGCCAGGATGATCTCCGCAGTGCCGATGTCGGGCGATTCGGTGTTGTAGACCTCATCGCGATAGAGGAACATGACCACGTCGGCGTCCTGTTCGATGGCACCTGACTCACGAAGGTCCGCCAGCATCGGGCGCTTGTCCTGACGCAGCTCCAACCCACGCGACAGCTGAGAGAGCGCAATTACCGGACATTCGAGCTCGCGGGCCAGGATCTTGAGCCCACGGCTGATCTCAGACACCTCGACCTGTCGGTTCTCGGCCGAACTGCGGCCGGTCATCAGCTGGAGGTAGTCAACGACCACCATTCCCAGGTCGCCTTCGCGACTCTTGAGCCGCCGGGCTTTTGCTCGGATCTCCATCACCGTGATGTTGGGGTTGTCATCAATCCAGATGGGCGCGGTACCAAGGCGGCCGACAGCATCGCCGATCTTCTTCCAGTCCGACTCTTGGAGCCGACCGTTGCGGACATTGGTGGCGTTCACCCGCGCGTCAGAGCACAGGAGCCGTTGGGAGAGCTCCAGGTGGCTCATTTCCAAGGAGAAAAACAGGACCGGCCGGCGGGCTTCAGATGCTGCATGGGCGGCCATATTGAGGGCGAAGCTGGTCTTGCCCATGGCGGGTCGAGCGCCAATAACGACAAGATTGGACGGCTGGAGTCCGGCCAGGATCTTGTCCAGGTCCACAAAACCGGTTGGCGTGCCGGTGATGGCATCGCCCTGGTCATAGAGCTGTTCCAGTCGGTCCAGGCTGCCTTCGATGAGGTCATAGAGCGGCTTGATGGTGTCCGATACGCGGCCCTGGGCCACTTTGAACATCTTGGCTTCGGCTTCATCGACCGCGGTTTCGATGCTCTCAGGCTTCGAATAACCAATCTCGGCGATCTCGTGCGCGGTGTGGATCAGCTTGCGCAGCACCGCGTGTTCGTAGACGATGCTGGCGTAGCCTCCAGCGTTGGTGGCGACCGGGGTGTTCGCCTGAAGTTCGAGAAGGGCGGCTCCCCCGCCAACGATCTCGAGCTGGTTGCTCTTGGCCAGCTCTTCGGCCACCGTGATTGAGTCCACCGGCTCCCCGCGACCATTCAACGCCAGGATCGCTTCAAAGACTGCCTGATGAGCCGGCTTGTAGAAGTGTTCGGCGCTTATCCGCTCGACCGCGTCGGCAATGGCATCCTTGGTCAGGAGCATGGCTCCGAGCAGCGACGCTTCGGCGGCAAGGTTGTGCGGAGGCACGCGATTGGTCATCGGCGCCCCACCGGGAGCACTCCCGCTGCGAAGGTCGATGACGGGCGCGGCGGCGCCGGGCGTGGTTGAGGAGAAGTTCGGTGATTCCATGAAGTGATCCATCTTCGGTCAGCGACCCTGTGAGGTGCACTAGGACAACCTCAGAATCCCTGTGGATCTCGCGGTGAGATCTGGGGATACCCGAGCCGGATCTGTGTACATCTCCCATGGTGACTCAGGGGTGAGACAGTTTCGGTGACCTTCGCCCTGAGTCCGGACCGGGTCGAGAGATAACTTCTCGTCGCGATTTCGCGAAGCAAAATCACGTCTCGGCTGGCCGGCACAACCGAGCAGCACGACAAAACGAGAAGAGGGAGACGCCGAAGCGTCTCCCTCTTCTTCTCCGCCCGCTTGCGCGGACTGGTTGGGCCCGATGGGTCAGCCTTCGTCGGCCACGACCTCAACGGTGATGGGAAACGACACGCTTGGGTGCGGCTGAGCCGTGACCGTGTGCGTACCGATTTCCTTGATTGGAGTTTCAAGCATCACGTGCTTCTTGTCGATCCGGGCTTGCGCCTGAATCATTGCGGCCAGCGCAATGTCATTGCTGGACACCGAGCCGAACAGCTTGCCGCCTTCGCCCGCCCGAGCCGCAATGCGGATGGGCGAAGCGGCAAAGCGAGCCGCCATTTCCTGCGCCGATTCAAGCTCTTTGGCATCCTGAACCGCACGAGACTTCTGCATGGTTGCTGCCTGGCGCACTGCGCCGGCGTTGGCCATGAGGGCCTCGCCCCGGGGGATGAGGAAGTTGCGGCCGTAGCCATCGGAGACATTGACGATGTCGCCGCGTTGGCCGACTCCTTCCACGTCAGTCTTCAAGATGACCCTCATGGCTGATCTCCTGACGGTGTCGGAGCACTCTGGGCAGCGGCGGCGGGCGCCGACTCTGGAGCCGGGGTCACCGTCACGCCTTCGGGCAGTTCGGAGGTATCGACGGCCTCGGTCTCGGTGGCCTCGGCCCCTTCGGCGCCTTCGGTCTTTGGAGGACGCTGATCCTCGTCACGACGCGGTCCACGACCGGGTCCGCCACGACGGTCATCGCGGCGGCCGCCGCGCTGAGTCGTGATGCGGTTGGTGTAGGGAACCAGCGCCATTTCTCGAGCGTTCTTGATGGCCCGAGCCACCTCGCGCTGTTGCTGGCTGTCATTACCGGTGACTCGACGAGCCCGGATCTTGGCCCGATCAGACATGAACCGGCGAAGCAGGTTCACATCCTTGTAGTCGATGTATTCGACCTTTTCTGCGGCCAGTACCGAGACCTTCTTCTTCGCCCTCTTGGCGTTGTCCCGGTTCTTCATGCGTGGCTTACCTGCCATTAGAACGGCTCCTCGTCGTAGTTTGCGGGTGCGGGTGCAGGCCCCGATGCGGCAGCCTGCTGAGGGGCGCCGCCGCCATAATTGCCGCCGCCGCCACCTCCACCGAAGTTGTCTGAACGTTCGTTGCGGGTGACCTCGGCCGACGCCCAACGCAGGCTGGGGGCAACCTCGTCGGCCACAATCTCGACCTTGGAGCGCTTGGCTCCGGTCTGCTGGTCATCCCATGAGCGCTGATCGAGACGGCCAGTGACCATCACGCGCATGCCCTTGGTGACCGATGATGCGACGTTTTCGGCTTGTTCACGCCACGCCACCACGTCGAAGTACGACACCTGCTCAACCTGTTGACCGTTGCGGTCGTAGCGGTTGTTCCAAGCGATACTGAAATTGACGACGGCGGCACCACTTGGGGTGTACCGAAGTTCGGGGTCGCGGGTCACATTGCCCGTCACACTTACGACATTTCCTGCTGCCATGACTTCCTCCTATGCGGCACCGATCAGACCGCGTTTTGCGGCTTCATGATCGGGGAGACGAATGAGCTTGTGGCGGACAACATCGTCCGCAAGCCGGAGATTCCGGTCAAGGTCGTCGATGAACGCACCGTTCTCGGCAACAACTTCAAGCACGAGGTAGAAACCTTCGGTCTTGTGATCAATTTCGTAGGCGAACTTCTTGCGCCCCCAGTAATCGTGCTTGGCGACAGAGCCGCCGCCGTCGGTGACCAGCGACTCGGTCTTCTTGACCCAGGTGTTCACCGCAGCATCTTCCAGGCCACCATCAAAAATGACCATCAACTCATAGGCTCGCAATGGAGCTCCTTCCCTTCGGTTCCGCACGGTGGTTTCCCACCGCATACATCGTGGTGATGTTCGGAGCCCCGGACCCAGTGCCCGGAGCAGGGCAGCGAAGCGGTCTCACAACCACCTCTTTGCAGCCCACCATGCTAGCGCTGGGTCCAGGGACCTGCACGGGCTCGTGTCTCATGCTGTCACTTTGGCCGTCCGCAGTGACATTCTCGACGCGTCTGGGATGACCGAGGGGCGAAACGCTGTGTTTCTGCCGCAGAATCGCTTAGGTTTCAGGCGATGAATGAGGACACTTTTGCCAAGTGGACACTGGGGATCGATGCCGGGTTCTGCCTGGTCGGCGGACTGGTATTGATGTTGGGCGGCGTCTTTATGGCCGAGGCCGTTGGCGTTTCCGGTTGGTGGATCAGCATTCTTGGCATCGTGGTGACTTTTTGGACCCTCGTTGTGGCGCTGGCCGGTAGTCGTAAACACGTGACCCGCAAAGAGCTTCAACGGGTCATCGGCGGCAATCTGATATTCGTTGCGTCGATGGTGATTCTCATGGTGATTCCCGGGGTGTTCACTACCGGGGGCCGCATCGCCGTGGCGGTGGTTTCGGTGATCGTTGCCGGGTTTGCGGCGGTCCAGATCCTGGCTCGCTCGCGCCTCAACCGCGTGGGATTCTTCGGATCGGACCAGGAAAAGAAGACCTAGCCCGGCGTTCTACGACGCGGACGCTTCGCTTCGGGGCACCGGGTAGCGGCGCACAAGGTGGTTCCAACTGCACCGGGGGCACACCTCCACGACATAGGCAGTGAAGTGGCCTTTGCGGCGGCCGATCCGAGCCAACTCGCCCCGAAGACTGATGCATCGGCCATGGCTCGGCAACCGGGGCCCGAACACATAGGTCACATGACGCAGCTGTGCGACCTGACAAATCGGGCAGTCGACAGTGGTTTCGGTACCGATCTCTCGGCCCGCACGCACCAGTTCGGGATGGGCATCGCAGGCGTCGTGTTGCGAGAGCTCCCCCGACCGAAACGCGGCCACCGTGGCGTCACGAGCCAGGCGGTAGTCCACTGCGGCCGCGGTAACACCATCTGCGGCCGCGTGTTCGCTTCCCGGCGACGGTCGAAACACCATGCCGTCGAGGGTAATTGGGAAGTCGGAGACAATTGGCCCGGAGCCGGTACCGACTCGCCCCTGTCGGCCAGCGCGAGGCGCAACCGACGTGCCGGGCCCAACGCCCTGATGCTCCCGGTCCATCACATGGAGCACCGCTCAAGAATCCGGCGTGCTCGTCCGAATCTGGTTTTACACCGCTTCACGCATGCGGCCGCCGGTTCAATCCGACGACCACGTTGCTGACATCGGCAGATCGGCAAGCTCGATCAACGTCACTTTCGCCAAGAACTCATCATCTTGATGTCGGATGGAACGGCTTTCACCGCCAGACCAGGACCTAACCGACCATCAAGGAAATCCCCGATGAGGAACTTGGTACGGGCGAGGTCGTTGATCACGCCTGACAGACACCGGTCCGTCGTCGTCAACAACGTGGTCCTCAGATTGAGCCTTCGGCGCAATCCTGGCTATTCAACCCGAGAAGTTCTCCCAGTAGCGGGAGGCGACCGGGCCCTGTTGGTCCTGGTACTTCGATCCGACGACTTCGGCGCCGTACGGCACTGCCGCGGGGGTGGTCATGGCCATGAAGCTGATTTGGCCAATCTTCATTCCGGGGTACAGCGTGATTGGCAGGCTCGCCACGTTGGACAGCTCCAAGGTCAGCTGTCCGTTCCAGCCCGCGTCGACGAAGCCGGCCGTCGAGTGAATCAGCAGTCCCAGCCGACCCAGGCTGGACTTGCCTTCGATGCGGGCCACCAGGTCGTCGGGAACGCGGACCCGTTCGAACGTGGAGCCAAGCACGAACTCGCCCGGATGCAGGATGAAGGCGTTGGTTGGGTCGGCGGGGTCGATCTCCACCGGCTCGGTGAGGTCGCTGAGGTTCTCCTTCACGTCGATCACGCTGCGGGTGTGATTGCGGAAGACGCGGAACCGGTGATCGAGGCGGAGATCGATCGACGACGGTTGAATCGCGTTGTCGCCCAGGGGGTCGATTTCGATACGGGACGCGGCCAGCGCTTCCCGAAGGCTGGTATCTGAGAGCATCATCGAAGCGGACTCTAACGGGTGAGCGTTGGGCCGTCTCTATCGGCTTGGGCGTGGCTCCAAATTGGTGACCGAGCCGCCCACCCGCAACGTCGTGCCCCGGAACGTCGCCACCAGTCTTGGGGCCACCAAGGAGTCCTGGTCCCGGGCGTGAACAGTGACGTCATAAATGCCGACTTTGCCCCGGAGGCTGTGTTCGGTAGCGGTGGCCACCAGCAACTCACCGGGATAGCCGGAGTCAACAAAGGAGATCTGTGCGCCGGTGGCCAGCGCCGCAATGTCGTAGCTGTTGCTGGCGTAGGCCATGGCGATGTCGGCGAAGGTGAAAAGCACGCCGCCGTGGATCAGTCCGTGGTCACCGGTGTGTCGAGCCGCAGCCATCAGGTGCAGCGTGACCGTGCCTGCTGAAACATGCTCGACGCGGACGCCCAGATGTTGGGCCTGAGGATCGCGCGCGAACATGGCCGCCACAACCTCGGTGGGGCTGCCGATCGCGGCGGGCCCGGAGCTGGAGCTGTCAGAGACCATGCCCCAGCCTGCCACAATGGTGCCCTGTATGAACGCTGGAGCTGGGCCCGAAACCACACCGTCGACAGAAGACACGCCCAAAGCCACGCCCAAAGACACGCCTGAGGACACGACGTCGACAAAGCCATCAGAGGACAGCCCAACCGGGATTGATCCGCCGGCCGACTGGGAGCCGTCACCCGCACACATTGCGTCGGCCAACGCAATCCGCCGACTCACTCATGCCGTCATGGAACGAATTGCACCAGATAGTGATTTCCGCGCCTGCACAAATCAGATTGACAATCTGGCCGCCCAACTCGAACTCCACCCGGCTCGCCAACGAAACCGTCCCAGATTCATCGATCAGATGTCGGGCACCGGCGACGACACCCGGTGGAGCAACGCCTTTGTTGACTCGCCATTCTGTGGCGACATCAATGCGGTGGCCCCACCGATGACAATCACTCGCGACGGCCGGGAAGCGGTGGGTCGGGTCACCTGCCCGCGGCCGTATCAGGGTGCGCCGGCCCGAGTCCACGGCGGGGTGGTTGCGGGCCTGGTTGATGACGTCATGGGCTCGGTTCTGGGAATTGAAAAGGTCCTTGCGTTCACCGGTGAGTTGACCGTCCGCTACGAGTCGGGATGCCCCACGGACATGCCGCTCGAATTTCGGGCATGGACCACCGGGCAGGCGGGGCGGAAGATCTTCATGACCTGCGAAGGTCATTCCGAACTTGGCTTGTTCGTGACCGGCACCGCTACTTTCATCACCATCGACGAGATGGCCGTGCCCACCGGCGTGGCGCCGCGTCTCCGGGACAACCCATGACCAACCAGAGCAGTCCAGCCCCAACGCCGCCGCCGGTCAGTCTGGTCCCCCTCCAGTCGTCCGATGAGCTGATACCGCTTCACCACCGCCAGTACGAAGCGGCCACGTTCAAGCTGAACGACTCCTCCCTGTTGTTGCGGGGCGCCATTCGTGATCTGAAACCCGCGGGTCTGTACGTCCCGAACGATCCTGAGCCGCTGATCATTCACCACATGCAGGTGGACCTCACCGTCAATCTCGCAGACTTTGTGATCACCGATGCAACCGTGGATTTCATCGCCCATCCGGATGTGACCTGTCCGTTGATTGTCGATCACTACCGCAAGCTCATTGGGGTGAGCATTGCCCGAGGGTTCGGCCGCACGATTCGTGAATTGTTTGGCGGTCCGCGCGGTTGCGCGCACACCACCGCCCTGCTGCAGGCCATGGCCCCCGCGGCGATTCAAAGCATGTGGTCACTGAGCCTGGTTGATCGGGACGGCGAAGGCGCTCAGGCGATGAGCTTCGAGACATCGGAGGATGTGGAACGCTCGATCGCCTCCAATCTCAACACCTGCCATGTTTGGGACGAGGCCGGCGAGCACGTGAAACTCATCCGCAAAGGCGACATCGAACGGCGCCCACCGCTGTCGGTCATCGATCGGTTGGAAGAACTTGGTCGCGCCAAAAGCGAGTGGTTGGACAACTGAGCGCTCACCCCAACCAGGGGTCAGCCCGATGCGCCGATGGGACAGGCCAGCCGACTCCGGGCAACGTTGAAACCGAACACACCCCATCCCATCTGTTCGCCCTCTTTTTCGCATCGCCAAATGAACCGATCCCAGTCCACCAGATTGCGTTCGTTCCCAATCAGCATTTCGGGGTGCTGCAACAAGGTGGGCCACGCATCGGCGGACAAACTGGTCAGGTAGTACGCGTCCAGGTGTGACTCGGTTGCGGTGTGGGTCAGGTTGTATTCAGCCACCCGCCGTTCCGGGTTGGCTGCGTTCACCGCAAACAGCGACGCCACCACGAGCGTGAAGCTCGTCAATCCAAACCATGCCCGACGCACGTCCAGGGCGTGGTCCACGGCCAACAGCACAAAGATTGCGCCCAGCAGCAGAGCAAAGGTGGTCGAGTACCACCGGAGCGTCGTCTGTCCAAACGCATCCACGTAGTGGCTGAGACGGACGATGGACACGGCCACAATCAGCACGGTGAGCAGGCACACGCCGGTCCCGAGGACCCGACGCACGGCTTCGACCGGGCCGGTGGCTGGTTCGCCGATTGCTCGCAGCACTTGCAGGGCCATCAAGGTGAGCGTGGCCACGGCCAGCAGTTGGAAGAAGCCGCTGCGGGCGTACTCCGCATGCGTGGTGCCCTGCGTCGCCAACAACTCATCAATGTTGGCGAAGATGCCGACCGCCTGGGCGCCGGCGAATGCGCTGAACAGCACAAAGATGCACCCGAGCACCGTCACCCCCTCCACGCCGCCGATGTAGCTCGGCCGACCGGGGTCATCACTGATCTCGGCCCGGCCCACACAGATCATGCCGGTGGCCGCCAGCGCCACCATGGCGATGAGGAAGCCGTGGAGCACCAGGCTGCCAACGTCCCCATCGATCTGGACCGCCGACGCCAGAACGACGTCAGCTTGCAGGAGCAACCCGCCAAGGACAACCACCGGCAGCGCGGCCAGCGCCAGACCGCGGAGAACGGCCGCAGCCGTTGACCCCGTGTTCCCTTTGCTTGAGGTGCTTGCCGCCACCGATCGGATCAACAGCAGCGGCGCCGCCAGACCAGCGGTGAATCGTTGAAAGAGTTGCATCGCGGAACGCGGTGAGAGCCGCGGCCACGGCTGCTGGTCGAAGACCGCCGCGGTGACGATGAGTGACCCGGCGGTCAAGATGTTCAACACCACCAGCCAGAGGCTGTCACGAAGCGGGATCCACATCGCCAGGGCCGCGGCCCCCGCCACCATGACTCGGGATTTGTTGGAGGTCAACAAACCCACCTGCCACACAAGGCCGATCGCGGCAACAATTCCGAGCACGCTCACCACGCCGGACAAGCCGGTCTGCAACGCCAGATCACCAAAAACCGCCACCATGACCAGCACGGCGAGCGCCGCGGTCGACAGGTTCTCGGTCACTCGCCACGGCCTTGTGCGAGGTGGAACGCCAAGGTCTTCGTCCCGCTCGCGCGAACCATAATTGTGTCTTGTCGTAGTGGTGGTCGGCGTCGCGATGGAAGCAGCGGGAGGGATAATTTCCATGGCCGCCACCGTAGAGAAGGGCGTGGAACATGTCCACGCGCCCCGCCGGTCAGCTCATTCAGGGCAGCCCCTGCCGGTGGGTCGTTCGTCTGGGATGTCGGGGTTTATGACTTCGATGTGCACGTGGGGCCACGACGGCTCAGCAGTGAACTCGTCAACCTGGGAGACAAAAGGCAGGGTCCGGGCGGAACTGGCCAACACGGTTTGTCCGGCTGTCACCCGATCGCCAATTGAAACCTGCAGACCTTCGATGTGGAACATCTTCAGTTGCCAACCGGGGAGGCCATCGGGGTGAATGTAGAGCAGCGCATCTTCATGCTCGCAATAGAGCGTGTAGGTATTGGCAGCGAACACTTCTCCGGTGACTGGCGCCAGGATGGGGACGCCGGGTTCGATGACGATGTCGGCTGCGGTCCGCGAGCCGGTTCCTCGGCCGCGGGAGTCCAACACCAGCCACCGCAGTCCCGACTCCACAACCTCCATTTGTTGGGAGCCGGGGTGTCCAGCCTCGTGGAAACCAATGCGTTCAATTCGGGCCGCGGGCGCCACGATCGCCAATCCGTTCAACGTGGCGAAGGGAGCCGCGGCGCGGTTCTCGACAACTCGGACGATTGGGGTGGGACTTGGCCCCGGGGTTGCGGTGGGCGCATCTTCGGGCGCCAAGGTCGGAACCACGGTCACCGTGGGGGGCGTGACCGGCGTGGGCGAAGGTTCCGGGGTTGGGGTGTCAGCGACCGCCATCGGCTCTGGCGTCGGAGTCGGCTCTGGCGTCGGGGTCGCGGTGGGAGCGCCAACAACAGGGATGGCCGTGGCGCGGGGGGTGGGCGCCGCGGTTGGCGTGGGGAGCACGGTTGGTTCCGGGGTGCTGACGGTCGCGGTGGCGTCCATGTGAACCTGGCCCGTCGCAATGACGGCGGCGGTCCCAGACGAACACGCAGCGAGCACCACGCCCAACAACAAGGCCGGCGCGGCTCCCGCCCGCATCAGTCTCCGCGCCAGCATGCCGCTACTCCTCTTCGCCTCCGCGATCATCGGAGCCGCGATCATCGGAGCCGCGATCATCGGAGCCGCGATCATCGGAGCCGCGATCATCGGAGCCACCATCATCGGAGCCGCGATCAGCGTCGCCCTCGTCAGTAGCGGTCGGAACGTCGTCGCCCTCACCGGTTCCGGCGTTCTTCTCCGCCGCCTCAGCTTCGGCCGCAACATCGGCAGCGGTGACTCGGGTGACGGCGGCTACCTGTTCGCCTTCTTTCAAGGACATGACGGTCACGCCCGTGGCGTAGGCGCCCTGGACCGAAATGTCCTCACAGAGCAGGCGGATGGTTGTGCCTTGGGACGACATCAGGATCAGCTCATCTTCGGGCTCCACCATGAGCGCCGCCAGCACCTGGCCTTTGGCGTCGTTGAGTTTGATGGCAGTCACGCCCTGACCGCCACGGTGTTTGGTGCTGAAGTCATCAAAGGGTGTTCGCTTGCCAAACCCTTCGTCGGTGATGACTGCCAGCTCGTGGCCCTCGCGGGCAAAGCAGACCGAGACGACCTCGTCGCCCTCTTTGAGCTTGATGCCGCGCACCCCGCCTGCGGAGCGGCCCATGGGCCGAACCTCCTCGGGCGGGAACCGCATCAGTCGACCTTTGCGCGTCACGATGCAGGCGTCGTTGACGCTGTTGGTGGGCAGCACCTGGACCAACTCATCACCATCGCGCAGACCAATGGCAATGAGACCGTTGGCACGATTGGTGTCGTAGGCACTGAATTCGGTGCGTTTGGCCTGTCCGTTCTTGGTCACAAACAACAGGTACTCGTTGGCTTCGTAGTCGCGCGTGTCAACAATTGCCGCCACGATCTCATCAGGATCCAGTTGCAGCAGGTTGACGATCGCCATCCCTTTCGCAGTCCGGCTCTTCATCGGAATCTGGTGGGCCTTCAGGCGGTACACCTTTCCGAAACTGGTGAAAAACAACAGGTACGCGTGCGCAGTGGTGTGGATGATGGTGTCAATGGCGTCCCCGTCTTTGAGGTTGGCGCCGGCCACTCCCCGACCGCCGCGACTCTGGACCCGGAACTCGTCCACCGCCACCGTCTTGACATACCCGGTGTCGCTCATCGTGAACACGATGGGCTCATCCTCGATGAGATCTTCGATGTCGAACTCACCCGGATCGTGCGTGAACTCAGTGCGGCGCGGCGAACCAAATTCTTCTCTCACCTCGTTGAGTTCATCCTTGATGACCTGGTCCAGCACCGCCGGGTTCCGGAGGATCTCTTCAAGCTCTTCGATCTGCTCACGGATCTCAGCCATCTCTTTCTCGATGTCGATCCGCCCCAGTCGGGTCAGCCGGCCGAGTGGCATATCCAGAATGTGCTTGGCTTGGATCTCAGAAAATGCAAAGCCCGGCCCCATCAACCCATCACGAGCCGCGGGACGATCTTCTGAACCTCGAATCAGCGCAATGATCTCATCGATCATGTCGATCGCCTTGAGCAGGCCTTCGAGGATGTGCATCCGAGCCTGTGCCTTATCCAGGTCGTGCTGGGAGCGACGTCGAATCACTTCGCGCTGGTGATCCACGTATGCCACCAGGGCATCGCGAAGATTCAACGTCCGGGGAATACCGTCGTCGAGGGCCACCATGTTGGCCGAGAACGTGGTCTGCAGGTTGGTGTACTTGTAGAGCTGGTTGAGCACCACCAGCGCCGGCGCGTCGCGCTTGAGGTGGAACACGATGCGGGTGTCGTCACCCGATGACTCATCGACATAGGACCGAATGCCGTCGATGATTTTACGATTCACCAGATCGGCGACCTTTTTCTCCAGCTGCTCGTTGTTGGTCTGGTAGCAGAGCTCGGTGACCACGATCCGGGAGCTCTTGTCGTCCTCTTCGATCTCCGCGCGGGCCCGCATCTTGATGCTGCCTTTGCCCGTCCGATAGGCGCTCTCCAAACCGGAGCGACCCAGGATGTACCCACCGGTCGGAAAGTCCGGGCCTCTGACAAATTGCATCAGGTCGTCCGGGGTGGCCTCACCGTTGTCCAGCAAATGAAGCGTGGCGTCGATGACCTCGTTGAGGTTGTGCGGCGGGATGTTGGTGGCCATACCCACAGCAATGCCCTGGCTGCCGTTGACCAGCAGGTTGGGGAATCGCGCCGGCAGAACTTCCGGTTCATCAGTCGAGCCGTCGAAGTTGGCTTTGAAGTTGACGGTGTCTTTGTCGATCCCGTCCACCAGGCGCATGGCCAGCGGGGCGAGTCGACACTCGGTGTATCGCATGGCGGCCGGGCCGTCGGCCGGAGTTCCAAAGTTTCCATGCGGGTCGATCAGCGGGTTGCGCAACGAGAAGTCCTGCGCCATGCGCACCAGCGCGTCGTAAATGGCAGTGTCGCCGTGCGGGTGGTATTTACCCATCACGTCACCGACCACGCGAGCCGACTTCACATGCGAACGATCCGGTCGATGGCCCGAGTCAAACATGCCCCAGATGATCCGGCGGTGCACCGGCTTGAGCCCGTCGCGCGCATCCGGAAGCGCACGCGACACGATGACCGACATCGCGTAGTCCAGGAACGACTGTTCCATCTCCGTCTGGATCTCAATGGGGATCACCCCATCAATTTCTATAACACCCTCGGACGGGCCGCCGAGGCCAGCGGGAGGATCGTCCGAACCCTCGGACGGGCCGCCAAGGCCAGCGGGAGTGGCATCAGGACCGTCGTCGGCGGGTCCGTCATCGGTCATATCGCCCAACGGGGTGTCCGGATCAATGCCCTCGGGAAGTTCTTCGTCGATGCCGTCCTCGTCCGGAACGTCTGGTGTTTCGTCGTCAGCCATATTCGTCTCCCCTAGATGTCCAGGAATCGCACGTCACGTGCGTTCGACTGGATGAAGTGCTTGCGGTTCTCCACGTCCTCGCCCATGAGAGTGGAAAAAATTTCGTCGGCGATCGCGGCGGTCTCCACCGATACCCGAAGCAGCGTGCGCTGGCTCGGGTCCATGGTGGTTTCGCGAAGCTCGTTCCAGTCCATCTCGCCCAGACCTTTGAGCCGGGCGAAGTCCGCGCCATGCTTCGGGTTCTCCTCCATGAACGCGTCCTTCTCGGCGTCGTCCTTGAGGTAGATTTTCTTCTTCTGGACTTCGGTCGAATACAGCGGCGGCTGCGCTATGTACACGTGGCCCAGCTCCACCAGCTCGCGCATCTGGCGAAACAGGAACGTCAGCAACAAGGTGCGAATGTGGCTGCCGTCCACGTCGGCATCACAGAGCAGAACGACCTTGTGATAGCGGATCTTTTCGATGTCGAATTCTTCGCCGAACCCTGCGCCGATTGCGGAGATCAACGCCTGGACTTCGGTGTTGGCCAGCATTTTGTCAATGCGAGCCCGTTCAACATTGAGGATCTTGCCGCGGATGGGCAGGATCGCCATCGTCTTGGAATCACGGGCCTTCTTGGCCGAACCACCAGCGGAGTCGCCCTCCACGATGAACACTTCGCACTCTTTGGGATTGCGCGATGAACAGTCCGTCAGCTTGCCGGGCAGGCCTGCGCCGTCCAAAGCTGACTTCCGACGAGTGTCTTCGCGCGCTTTACGCGCCGCCATGCGCGCCAGTTGGGCGGAGACCGCTTTGTTGAAGATGGCTTTGGCTTCGCGCGGATGTTCTTCGAGCCACTCCATCATCTTCTCGTTGGTCGCCTTCTGGACCAACGAGCGCATGGACGCGTTGCCCAACTTGCCTTTGGTCTGACCTTCGAACTGGGGCTCGCGCAACCGTACGCTGATGATGGCAGTGAGTCCTTCGCGAATGTCTTCGCCCGCCAGATTGTCATCCTTTTCTTTGAGGATCTTCTTGTCCCGGGCATAGCGATTCATGACGGAGGTCAACGCTGATCGGAAGCCTTCAACGTGCATGCCGCCTTCCACGGTGGTGATGCCGTTGGCGAAGGAGTGCAGGCCGTCGCTGTTGTAACCCGTGTTCCACTGGAACGCGATCTCGACTTCTTCCTCCTGTTCGATCTGCTCAAACCAGCCGACGTCATCAAAGAGCGCCTCTTTGGTCTTGTTGACGTGGCGAACGAAGTCGCTGATGCCACCGTCATATTTGAAACTGATCCACTCCCCCTGGCCACTGGATTCGATGGCATCGCTGCGCTGATCGCGGAAACGAATTTCCAGTCCGCGGTTCAGGAACGTCATCATCTGCAGCCGGTCCAGCAACGTTTGGGCCCGGAACCGGGTTTCTTCGAAAATCGTCGGGTCGGGCCAAAACCGCACCAGGGTGCCGGTACGCGGCCCCTTCGCCGCGTCGGCGCCCTCTTCGATTGGTGAATCGCCCACCACGTCGAGCTTGGCGTCGGGAACGCCACCGTCTTTGAATGACATTGCGTGACGCTTGCCGTCGCGATCGATTTCAACCTCAACCCGGGTGGAAAGCGCATTCACCACCGAGACGCCCACGCCGTGCAGACCGCCGGACACCTTGTAACCCTCACCGCCAAACTTGCCGCCGGCATGCAGGACCGTCAGGACGACCTCGGCTGCGGTCAGATCTTCGTATTTGGGGTGTTTGCCAACCGGAATGCCTCGACCGTCGTCGACAACCTCGCAACCCCCACCCTCCAGCAGGGTGACATCAATCCGGCTGGCATGACCGGCCATGGCTTCATCCACCGAGTTGTCAACAACCTCATACACCAGGTGGTGCAGCCCACTGAGACTGGTGGAACCGATGTACATTCCGGGTCGCTTGCGAACCGCTTCCAGGCCTTCCAACACGGTGATGTCGCTGGCGCCATAGGACGTGTTGCCGGTAGCAGCACTCGATTCGCCGGACGGTCCATCCAGCCGAGGTTGTGCGGTTGGTTCTTCGGTCACAGGTTCGTCACTCACGAACAGTCCTTTCGGTGGACCTTTCCAGCCGGCAATCCTGGGATCGCCCGGTCGAATGTGGTCGGCTAAAATCGGTCGAGAAGTGCGGTCCGAGCATCCTCAGCATGAGGGGTTGACCAGAGCGACACTGCGCCGGGGTCGAAGCGATGGAGGCGGGGGAAATTCAGGGCAGAAAAACAGCAGGTCAGACAGCAATTTCGGTTGGCGCAATCATACCAGTCAGTGGTCGGGTTTGGGGGGATGCTGAGTGACCAAAAACCCCGGAATTTCAAGCAGAAATGGGGTCTTTACCGCCGTGGCTGGCCCCCGGGCAGCGCCTGCGGCGTACGACGTTCAGGAAGCGGTCTGCGTACGGATCGAGATGGTCTTCACAACCCCGGGTCCCAAGGTTGAATCACACCGCGAAATCAGCTCTTTTTCGAGCCACCGAAGCTCGGTCGCCCAGGCATGATCTGCCGCGGTGATGACCAGGCGGCCATCTCGCAATGAGGCCGGGGTGCAACATCGGGCAAGTTCGGGACCCACCACCTCGGTCCAGCGCAAAAACAACTGCTCAACTGCGTCGGTGGACGGAAGGCCCAACGATCGCACGACGCGGTCCAATCCTGATCGAAGCGTCTTCGGTTTTTCGAAGCGGTCCGGGGTTGGCTCAAATGTGCTCACCGCGTTGGCGCGGTCGGGAGAATCATCACAGTGGGGTCACCGTACCCGGGGACGCTGACAGCGTCAGGTCCGGATCTGCCGCGGGCGGGAGCGTGACCGCGGTCGACAGCAGCGTCTGACCGGGCGGAATAGCGGCGAAGAGTGCGCTGCTGCGGTACGAGTCGAGTTCGGAGAAGACATCATCGAGAATGAGAATTGGTGGCGTACCGAATCGATCGGTGGCCAGCAGGTGAATACCCAATCGCAATGCCAGCGCCAAGGATCGTTGCTCCCCTTGAGACGCATGACTGCGACTCGGCAACCCGCTGAGCAGCACCGCCAGGTCATCGCGGTGCGGGCCAACCTGGGTGACGCCGCGTTGGACATCGCTGGCCCGAGTGCGTTCAAGCGCCGCATGCAGCCCTTCATCCAGCCAGGCCGGTTGGTAGGTCAGGTTCACGTGATTCTGATTCACCGCGGACTCAGCGTCCGGCGCAGAGAGCGTCTCATAGGCCTGTTGGACAAACGGCGTCAGGTCGCTCAGGAGCTGGAGGCGAGCCGCACCCAGCGTCTCTCCCAGCGCGGCCAGTCGTTCGTCAAACACGTCCAAAGTCAGGCGGGTTTCGTCATTGAGCCGCCCTTTGGCACCGCGCAGGAGTGCGTTTCGCTGTTTGATTACGCGACCAAGATCTCGACGGGTGGCGTCGTAGCGGTGATCGAGCAGCACAATGCCCTCATCCAGGAAGACCCGCCGCTCCCCCGGCGAGCCTTTGATCAGCGTCAGATCGTCAGGAGCAAACACCGAGACCTTGAGGCGCTCCAGCAGGTCACCGGTCCGGGTCAGTCGTTTCCGATTCAGCTGCGTTCGCCCCCGAGCCTGGGGTCGAATTTCGGTTTCGACCAGCACATCTTTGCGCAATCCCATGCCCGCGGCCCGCACAATGGCCCGCGGCGCGCCCACGCGGACCATGGCGGCGCTGTCCGCATGGCGGAACGACTCCAATGTGCTGGCGTAGCCCACCGCCTCCAGGAGGTTGGTCTTGCCAATCCCATTACGGCCGACCACACAGGTCAAACCGGGCGGAAGCGTCAGCTCCAGATGTTCATAGGTGCGGAAGTCCTGCAACCAGAGCTGATCGATCTGCACTCTCGAACGTTAAGGGACCGGGGTGACGGTCACCGGGTTCAGGGGACCCGGACCGGCATCAGCAGGTAAAGGAAGTCCTGGTCTTCGCCCGACCGCAGCACGGCTGGCTTCTGCGCGTCAACGGTCTCCAATCGCACGTCCTCAGTGGTGGAAACTTCAACGCCATCCAACAGGAACTGGGCATTGAACGCAACCGTGAGTTCGGCGCCGTCGTAGGTGGCATCGAGCGTTTCGTGGGCCTCACCAACGTCCTGGGTGACCGCCAGCAGCTCCAGACCATCGCTGGTCATGTGCAACCGCACCGGAGTTGACTCCTGCGCCATCAACCGCACCCGCTTCACCGCGTCGAACAGCGCATCACGATTGACCACCAGCGAGTTGGGGTTCTTCTCCGGAATCAGCCCCTGGTAGTTCGGGAAATCCCCATCGATGAGCCGGGTGGTGACCCGCAGCCCTTCGATCTCAAAGGTGGCATCGCTGTCGCCCAGCCGCAGCGTCAGCGCGTCGGCGGAGTCCACCAGCCGCGCAACCTCGTTGAGCGCTCGGGATGGCACCAGCACCTTCTGGCCCGCATCAAGAACGGACGCGCCCGGCAGATCACGAACCGCCAGGCGATAGGAGTCAGTGGCCACCAGGCGAAGCCCAGCGTCTTCTGAGGCCAGCAAAACGCCGGTGAGTATCGGACGGCTGTCATCGCTGCTTGCGGCCTTCACAACCTGTTTGAGCGCCGACACGAACGATCCCGCATCCAGCGTGACGGCCTGTCCGCCCGGTTCGGCCAAATCCGGAAACTCATCGGCGGCAATTGTTCGAATCGAGAAGTCTGAGCGCCCGCCGCGAATGGAGACGTCAAGATCTTTACATTCCAACTCCACCGCGCCGCCCTCAAGGGCTCGGACAACATCGGTGATGAGCTTGGAAGGAATGACTGCGGTGCCGTCTTCGTCTCCCCCAACAACCAACTCGCGAGTGATCGTCAGATCAAGATCGCTCCCGGTCACCTTGAGCGTGTCGCCTTCCAAGGTGAGGTGGAGGCCGGAGAGGACGGGCAATTGGCCGCCCCGACTTGAGACAGCTCGACCGGCCGTGGTGAGTGCCTCCACCAGAGTGTCTCGTTCGCATCTGAATTTCACGCTGTGGACTCTTTCTTATGTATTCCCTATAGAGAAAAAACTAGTTGTAGTAGTAGGTGTGGGGACAAGTGGACAACGTCTTGTTTTCGTTGAAACTACAACGTTTTGGCCTGGGTATGGGTGAGTGTCTTTTGCACAGCTCATCCCCAGCAGAACGGGCCGAGTGTGTTGGGGTGGGGACAACGAGTGTTTATCCCCTGATTCCGACGCCAATCCACACGCCAATCCACAACCGTGGTGGACGCGCCGAAGCAGCGATGGGGAAAGTGACTGCTGAATCAGGCGGCGGCTTGACCGCTTCCGGTCTTGATGGCAGTGAGGATCTCGGTCACCTGGTCATAGATGCGGCGACGTTCCGACATCAGTTTGTCGATCTTGTCCACCGCGTGAATGACCGTTGTGTGATCCCGCCCGCCGAATTCTCGGGCGATGGCGGGATAGCTCATCTCGGTGAGCTGGCGCATCACATACATGGCGATCTGGCGGGCTTCCACCAGCGGTCGCTTGCGACTGCCGCCCTGGAGTTCCTCGATGCTGAAACCAAAGCGCGTGGAAGTCTCATCGAGAATGAGCTGCGGGGTGATGATCTGGGGCCGAGTCTCCGACACCAGATCTTTCAGGACTGTTTGGGCCAGCTCCAAAGTCAGCGGCTCATTGGTGAGCCGAGCGAAGGCGGTCGCTCGAATGAGGGCGCCTTCGAGCTCGCGGATGTTGTCTTTCACGCTGTTGGCAATGAAGTCCAGGATGTCGTCATTGATGTTGAGCTTGTCGGACTCGGCGCGGGTGCGCAGGATGGCCAGCCGGGTTTCCACGTCCGGGGGCTGAATGTCGGTCAGCAGACCCATCTTGAATCGGCTGCGGAGGCGATCTTCCAGCGTGGAGATGGCGTCGGGCGGACGGTCCGAGGACAGCACGATCTGTTTGTTGGCCTGATGCAACGTGTTGAAGGTGTGGAAGAACTCCTCCTGGAAGCCCTCCTTGCCTTCTATGAACTGGATGTCATCCACCAACAGCACATCGATTTCGCGGTAGCGCCGCTTGAACGCATGAGTGGTGTTGGTGCGAATGGCATCAACAAATTCGTTCAGAAAGGTCTCGGTCGAGACGTAGAGCACCTTCGCAGCCGGGTAGTTCTCCAGCACATAGTGAGCAATGCCCTGCAAGAGGTGGGTCTTGCCCAGCCCTGCGTCTCCGTGAATGAACAACGGGTTGTAGGAGCGACCAGGGGTCTCGGCCACCGACAAGGCTGCGGCGTGGGCAAACCGGTTGGACGTGCCCGTGACGAAACTTTCAAAGGTGTAGCGGGGGTTCAGCTGACTGGCGGTTTGGGATGGATCGGTCTTTCGCCCCGTCGCGGGGGAAGGTCCAGACTCGGTGTAACCAATGGAACTGTCATGGAGCAGGGCCATGGCATCGCCTTCGGTCATACTCAGAATGTCCTGGTCGGTGGGGGCGGCTTCGGTCCGGACATCGAACGTCACGCTGGTCACCGCTGAATCAACGGCAGCGCCAACTTCGGCCAGTGCGGCTTCCACCAGCGGGCGATAGCGACTTTCAAGGCGTTCTTTGGCGATAACTGAGGGGACCGAGAGCCGAAGTTCGGCGGGATCTTCCCGGGGCAGTACTTCGATTCCGGAGAAGTTGCTCTGCCAGGCGCCAACACTGAGTTGGGTTTGCAGACTTGCGGCGACCGATGACCAGAGGCTGGCGTCGACGGGTGCGGCATCGGGTGACAAGGGATGACTCCAAAGGGTTACAAGAGTTCTCCACAACTCATTCCACAGGTGTGGAAAGCGGAAAACTGGACGAAATGGGCTGGTGAATCTGCGAGACCGTTGCCGGTCATTGCCGCCAACAAGTGCTGGTCAGCGCGAGGTCCACCTGAGATTGTGTTGTCGGCAGGCCTGCGGTCCTGTTGACTGCCGCGGCCGCAGTTTTCCGTCCTCACTCTGCGCTGATGCGTGAAGGAGAACCGGGCCTGTGGATAACGGACTCCGGACCGTATCACCGCTTCCCCCGATCCTCAAATAGGAGACGAAAGTGCAGGTCAGAGGCTGTTTTTCCCGGTCCGGCGCGCGCATCCGCCACCTCGGCGAGGATTGCTGCTAGGGCTCCGCTGCCACCCCAGGTGGTCGCCGCTGACCGGTCGAGGCCCTATCGAGTTGTGAGCGCTGTCGCCACGGCGTAGCGTTAACGGGCACTGTGCTGTCTGCCCGCCATTTCGGCGACGGTTGATCGCACCGTTACCTCTCAATCCGGACGATCTCCCCTCTGTCGGCCCGCCGGACACCACCACAAGAATTCGGCCCACGAATGCCGGCGAGCGACCCCGGTCACTGGCCGGGGGTCTGCCCAGAAGGATTTTCACAAGTGAAGCGCACGTACCAACCCAATGTTCGCAAGCGCGCCAAGCGCCACGGCTTTCGGACCCGCATGTCCACCAAAGGTGGCCGGGCGGTGCTGAAGGCGCGTCGTCGCCGAGGAAGGGCGAAGCTGTCGGCCTGATCGGTCGTATCAACGACCGTGCGGACTTTTCGCGGCTTCGGGCCACGAAACCTCATCACGGCAAGCATTGCAGTGTCCGATGGTTGCCGGGCGATCACGCGCGGCCCCATGTTGCCTATGCCATTGGTAGGCGTGTGGGGAACGCAGTTGTCAGAAACCGCATTCGGCGGCGGATTCATGGGATCCTCCACGAAATGGTCAAAAAAGATCAGTTGGTTTCAGGGATGTATCTGATGAGCGGACGACCTTCGGCCAACGCGATCACCGCGTCAGAGCTGACAGCGGACGTGCACGCCACCATCGGGCGGGCCACGCACTCCCCGATCTCAACCCCATCTTCGGACCATCGTTCATGAGCTCGCTCAGCTATCGGGCCGCTCACGGATTCTTCTCCTTCGTACGGGTCTGGCGCCGCGGCCGAGGTCCATGTTGTCGCTTTCATCCCACATGCTCGGCCTATGCCCTGGAAGCCGTGGAAATGCACGGCGGAGTTCGAGGGACCTGGTTGGCGGTCTGCCGGGTGTGTCGGTGCCGGCCCTTTGGCAAGCACGGCTTTGATCCGGTCCCCACGCCACCGCCGGCCGCTCCGGCCGCCCCGGCACCGGTGGCCAGCAACCTCGAAATGAATGGAATGGTCTGATGTTTCAGCTTATTGCTCGCATCCTTGAGTTCTTCTACACCATTGTTCCCAGCTATGGCTTTGCCATTCTGGCGCTCACCTCGTTGGTGATGATGGTCGTCATGCCGCTGACCTTCCGCAGCACCAAGTCAATGATCGAGATGCGGCGGATTCAGCCAAAGATCAAGAAAGTCCAGGCGGCGTATGCCGATGACCGGGAAAAACTCAATCAGGAGCTGATGAAGCTCTATCAGGAAAACGGCGTGAATCCGGTGGGCAGCTGCTTCCCGATGCTGATTCAAGGGCCCGTCTTCTTCGTGCTCTACCGCGTCGTGTTCGGCATCACTCGTCGTGAAGTTGATACCGGCTGGGCTGTTGGCAACCTGGGGACAAAGGCGGGCCTTGCGGAATCCGGTGCCGTGTCGTCGATTGATCTGGTCCTCGATGCCCATGAGCCAGCCAATTTCAACCCGCAGTACGTCAAGCCCGACAGCGCAATGGGCGAAGACCTCTTCGCCAACAACGACATGGACTTCCTCGGGGTCCTGGATTTGGCGCGGTCACCTTATGAGGTTCTGGGCGACTCGATTCCTGGGTTCCTGCCGTACCTGGTGGTCGTTCTGGCAACGGGTGTATTGAGTTGGTACCAGCAGCGACAGATTCAAGGTCGGATGGGAGCGTCGGCGGAGATCAACCCGCAGATGCAGATGATCACCAAGGTTCTGCCGTTCCTGACCCCGGTGTTTGCGTTCTCTCTGCCCGCGGCGCTGGGTTTGTACTTTGTGGGTTCCGCACTGTTTCGAGTCATCCAACAGGGCATTATCACCCGTCGTTACTACGGCGACGATGCGTTGGTTGCCGATGATGACGATTGGGAGCCGCCGGAAGTCGAAGGTGGCACCACGAGCGATTCTTCGACGCCCGCGGCCCCCCAGGGCGGCCTGGCCGCCCTACTCGGTGGTGGCACGGCCGCATCCTCGGCTCCCAGCAATCGCCACGGCAGTCGCCGACCAACCAGCACATCGAAGAAGCCCGCCGTGAGAGCGCCGCGGGCGACGCCGGCCACGCCAGCGGCCACCTCGCGCACCACGCCAGCCAAATCAAAGGCGAGTGCCGCCGCCAAGCGCACCACGTCCGGTGCCAAGGCAACCAAGTCGGCAAAGAACGCCGGATCCAGGCAGTCTGCCAATGCCGAAGCCGGCTCGGGATCTTTGTGGTCTCGGGCCAGGCGCAGCGCCGAAGGTAAAGCCGCTGACGCCCAGGATCTGGCGCCCGCCAAACCGCAGTCCAAGCGGGTGACGCCCAGAGGGACGTCGTCCAACAATCGCAAGAAAAAGTAGGGGCCCGGTTGGTCTTTCGGACCACTGACGCCCGGAACCGCAAGATTTTGCGGAGATGGTTAGGAGACATACATGGAATGGGTCGAAACAACGGCCAAGTCGATCGACGAAGCGCAAGCCAAGGCGCTTGACCTATTGAACGTCGATAGCGCAGACGCAGAGATCGAAGTCATTGAGGATGCCAAGACGAACTGGCTTGGTCGCATCAAGAGCGAAGCCCGCGTCCGGGCCCGTATCAAACCCAAAGCGCCAGCGCCAAAGGATGATCGACGGAACCGCCGGGGCGGTAGCAACCGGTCTCGTGACAACGATCGCAGCGGTCGCAGTCGTGACAATCGAGGCGGCAGCAACCGTAGCGGCGGCGACAAAGGCAACAAGAGCAGCCGGGACAGCGGTGGTCGCAGCAAAAGCGGAGACCAATCACGTCGTGATAGTGGTGGTCGCCAAGGAAAGTCCAAGGACACTCAGAAGTCGTCCGGTGGCAACGATCAGAGCAAGTCCAATGGCGGGGGTCGGGGCAAGTCGGGCGGAAACCGCAGCCGCGAGGACCGGTCCAACGATCGTCCGTCCCGCGATGGCGCCGACTCCGACAACCAGGGCATGGACGTGCCGAACAAGCCAGCCTCGGCGGTCGCCGCCGGTGGAGCCAGCGCAGTAGCCGCCAGCGGCCGTGAGCGAAACGATAACAAGAGCAGCAATCGCGACCGTGGAAGTGGTCGCAGCCGACAGGAGCAGACAGTGGACGAAGAGTTCAGCATTGAGGATCAGAAAGATGTCATGGCGGCCTTTGTTGGCGGCGTTGCTCAGGTATTCGATACCTCGGCGTCCGTGGAGGTCGTCGAACACGAGGATGACATTCTTGAAGCGCAGGTAACCGGAGACGACCTTGGCTTGCTGCTTGGCCCTCGCGGCGCAACGTTGAGTGCCTTGGAGGAGCTGACTCGAACTGCGATGCAACGGCATGCGGCCGGTCGGCGCTATGCCCGCATCAACGTCGACGTGGATCGTTACCGCGAGCGCCGGCGCGAAGCGCTGTCCCGCTTCGCAGAGGGTCTGGCCGACGAGGTCCGGGATTCCGGAGAACGGAAGGCTTTGGAGTCGATGAATGCCGCTGACCGAAAGGTCGTGCACGATGCGCTTTCCGAAGTCGATGGGGTCGAGACTCGTTCCGAGGGCGACGATCCGAGGCGCTACGTGGTGATTGTTCCGGTTGACTAGCGGTCAGCCAGAGTTTTGATTGAGGAGCCGCTCCCCCACCGGGAGGCGGCTCCTCTGTCGTTTTTGGAGCGGGCCAATGGGGCGCAGTCTCGTAGGCGCCTGCCTTTGAGCGCCCGGGAGGCCCAGGGAGTCGGTAGTGTGCCGCCCATGGACGATGTTCTCGGCGAGGAGCTTCATGATCGGTTGGTGCAGGTTCTGACAAGCGGCCAGCGAATCGGCATCAACGGCGGCGATATCGTCGAGCAGATCGATCATGCTCGGTGGTTTGCCGAACATTGGCCGGGTGAGGCCCCGCCCGGGACCCTGGTGGATCTTGGATCGGGTGGCGGATTGCCGGGGCTTGTGTTGGCGGGGCTGTGGCCCACGACCCACGTGGTTCTTTCTGAAACCCGCGGAAAACGAGCGGACTTTCTGGCGCGATCCAGTCGGGCGTTGGGTTGGGCGTCTCGGGTGCGCGTGGTAGGTGGCGACGTCCAGGCCTACGCCCGCTCCGAGGCTCGCGAGACGGTGGAGATGGTGTCTGCTCGGGCATTCGGCCCTCCGGCGACTGTGGCCGAGTGTGCAGCTCCATTACTTCGGATTGGTGGGCACCTGGTTGTCAGTGAGCCGCCCATGTCACTGGACCGGTGGCCTTCAGAATCTTTGGCCCAACTGGGGCTTCGGATGGTGGCGAAGCACCAGAACCCAAACTTTGTGGTCTTTATCAAGGCCGAGAGCACTCCAGACGAGTTTCCTCGACGCAGGAAAAGCATGGATGATCGGCCGATCTTTTCGGCGTAGTCGTGCCGGCTGATGTTTCACGTGAAACCGCCGTCCTGTTAGAGCGTTTCAAGATCGGGTTGTTTCACGTGAAACGGCCATCCCCTTGACCCGACGGAGATCGAAGTGTTTCACGTGAAACCCCGAAGCCGCTGGAGTGCTGCTGGAACCCATCGGTTGGCCTACTGCTCTCCCGGTGGCAGGCGATGTTCCACGTGAAACACGCAAAAGTGGGCGAATACTGGCCTTCGGCGGCGATCATGGAGTACGCTCAGCCGAGATGAACGACGAAGCTGCTGACGGGTCAAAGCACGAGGGTGCTCCTTCGCGACCCCCCACCTTTCCCCCCAAAGTGGCTGCGAAAGCTGCCGACGAACCGCCGTCACCGGTGCGAGCCGATCCTCCCGCAGCGACCCGCGATTCTGCGGGCGCCAATGCTCCAGCGACCAGCGATACTGGTCCTGCCGATGCTCCAGCGCCCGCCAAGGAGTCGGCAGGCGCAGATACGCCAGCGACCGCAGATGCGCCGGCAAGCCCAGATGGGCCAAAGGCCGAAGATGGGCCAGCGCCCGCAGATACTCCAGCGCCCGCCAAGGAGGCGGCAGCCGCAGATGCGCCAGCGACCGCAGATGGGCCAGCGACCGCAGATGGGCCAGCGACCGCAGATGGGCCAGAGACCGAAGATGGGCCAGCGCCCGCAGATCCGCCAGCGACCACAGATACGCCGGTAGAGACGAGCCCCGCTCCGCGGAACGAGAGCGGAAGCCGGGAATCTTCCCCCACCGGCGAGCCAGCCGAGCCGCCCGTTGAGCCGACCGCCGAACCCACGGGAGAGCCCACCGCTGAGCCGACCGCTGAAGCCTCTGACCCGTCTCCTCCTGAAGCTCCAAAGTTGACCTTGCGGAACTCCCCCAAGTTGCCCTATCCCCGAGTTATTGCGGTGGCCAACCAGAAGGGCGGCGTCGGAAAGACCACGTCCACCATCAATCTGGGCGCGTGTATGGCGGAGATGGGGCACCGAACACTCGTTGTGGACCTGGATCCTCAAGCCAATGCGAGCACCGGCTTGGGAGTTGATCCTCGCAGCTTGGAACATTCGCTCTACGACGTCATTCTTCGGGACTATCCGATGGAAGACGTCATCGAACCAACGGCTACCAAAAACTTGTTCCTTGCCCCCAGCAGCTTGGATCTGGCGGGGGCGGAGATCGAACTGGTGCCGACGTTGAGTCGGGAACACCGCCTCCGAAATGCCATCAATTCGGTCGTTGAGGACTACGACTACGTGTTCATTGACTGTCCGCCCTCGCTCGGCCTGTTGACCATCAACGCGTTGACGGCGGCCAAAGAAGTCTGCGTTCCAATCCAGTGCGAGTACTACGCTCTTGAAGGGCTTGGCCAACTCATTCGCAACGTGGAACTGGTGAAATCCAGCTTGAATCCGGATCTCGATGTGTCGACCATTGTTCTGGTCATGTACGACGGTCGCACCCGGCTGGCGGGCCAGGTGGTTGACGAGGTGCGGAATTACTTCGGGGCCCGGGTCTGCGAACAACTGGTGCCGCGGACCGTGCGGCTCTCCGAAGCCCCATCCTACGGTCAGCCCATCACATCATTTGACAGTTCGTCCAAAGGCGCCAAAGCCTACCGGGCGGTAGCGAAGGAGATAGACGGTGTCGAGGCCTAGCGGACTGGGACGGGGGCTGAGCTCACTCATCCCCACAGAAGCCACGGCGGTGACGGCGGCGACCGAAGACGACGGTACCGGTTTGCACGAGATCCCGATTGCGGATGTGACGCCCAATCAGTATCAGCCGCGAACGCAGTTTGATGAAGAAGAACTGGTTTCGTTGACGGCGTCGATTCGTGAAATTGGGGTCCTTCAGCCAATTCTGGTGCGAAAGACCGACAACGGCTACGAACTGATCGCGGGGGAGCGGCGGTGGCGGGCAGCCAAACGAGCGGGTCTTGACCGGATTCCCGCGGTCGTACGAGACGTTGAAGATCAGGGGGCGTTGGAACAGGCGATCGTTGAGAACCTGCACCGGTCGGATCTCAACGCCATCGAAGAGGCGTATGCGTATCAGCAGCTGATCGACGACTTCGAGCTCACCCAGGACCAGGTGGCGACTCGGGTTGGTAAGAGTCGGTCGGCGGTCGCCAACACGCTTCGACTTTTCCAGTTGCCGGCATCGGTCCAGAGGATGGTCATGACCCGGGAGCTCAGCGCCGGGCACGGCCGAGCCATTCTGGCGGCGACCCCGGCAGATCAGGAAAGCCTGGCGATCCGGGTCCGCGATGAGGGACTGTCGGTCCGTCGTCTCGAAGCCATGCTGCGAGATGGGGCCGAGGAGCCCGCCAACAACTCGACCACCGATGAGGACGCCGCAGACGCACCCGATACTGAGGGCCCCGCACCCATTGGCGCAACGCGACCGGCCGCAGTTCTTGAACTCGAGTCCATACTGGAAGATCGGCTGGAGACCAGGGTGCAGGTGCGCCTGGGTTCGCGGGGACGCATTGTCATTGACTTTGCTGATATCGATGACCTGGAGCGCATTGCCCGGGCGATGCTCGAGCCGCCGTCCTCCTGAGGCGCCTGGGAGCGACTATCGCAGCCCCGACGATTGACCATTTGCAACCCTAAAGTATTGGTCGAGGGTTAATCTCTTGTCGTTGTCCACATCATGTGGGCGAATCTGTGGGTAACTCTGGTGGCTCCCGATCTGCAGCGCACAGAACCGTCAACAGGCCCTTTATGCCATCGCCGATGACAAATTGAAACAGCTGGCGTTTCTCTCACGCGCGGATGAAGACTTTAACCGTTGCTCCATGTCACGTCCGCGCCCAGCGCGCGCAGATTCTCAACGAATCGCGGGTGGGCTCGCCGGACGGGCGCGGCGTTTCGTATGACCGACTCGCCATCGATTGTGCTGGCCACCATGAAGAGCGAAATAATGACGCGAATGATGTACGGCGCATCAACGACTGCTGGTCGCAGGTCGCTGCGGCCGTTCACAATGATGCGGTGTGGATCACAGACGGTCACCTGCGTGCCAAACTTCTGCAGCTCAGGAATCCAGCCAAACGCACCCTCGTACACCTTGTTCCAAAAGAGGACGGTGCCGTCCGCGACCGCCGCCATCGCAACGATGGGGGGAATGAGGTCCACAGGGAAATATGGCCATGGCGCTCCTTCGACTTTGGTGAGCAGATTGCTGGTCAGCGGGGCTTTGACCCGCAACGACGACGTCGCGGGGACAATGGAGGCGCCGGGTTCGTCGGCGATGCTGACGCCGAACTTGTCAAACACCCGGTTCATCAGCGGAAAGTGTTCCGCAACGGTGTGTTCCACGCGTACTTCGCCGCCCGTGATGGCGCCAATGGCCAGAAACGTCAGAATCTCGTGATGGTCGTCGCTGATGCGGATGTCGGCGCCATGAAGCGCGTCAACCCCTTCGATCTCCAGAACCGATGTGCCGATTCCCTGAATCTTCGCGCCCATAGCCACCAAAAACCGGCACAAGTCCTGAACATGGGGTTCGCTGGCCGCGTTGGTGAGTTTGGAGGTCCCCTTGGCCACCGCCGCGCACATGACAAAGTGTTCGGTCGTGGTGACCGAGGCATAGTCCAGCCAGTGTTCAAAGGCGGTCAACGACCCGCTCAAGGTGACGGCCCGGTTCTCCCACCAGTCGAGCGTGGCGCCAAACCCCTGGAGGATCTCCAAATGCGGGTCCACCTCGCGGGCGCCGAGTGAGCAACCGATGGCGTCGTTGGCCATGGCCACGTGGCCAACACGATGGAGGAGCGGTCCAAACAACATGACCGAACTGCGCATGCCTTCGGGAAGGCTGGCCACCACATCGCCAGACATGCCGGCGTGGCAAATGCTCAAGGTGTGGGCCTCGCGGTCCCAATCACAGGTGGAGCCATGAGCCAGGAAGAAGTTCACCAACTTCTCCACATCGGTGATCTCCGGCACATTCCGAATGACCATGGGCTCGTCGGTCAGCAACGTGGCGCACAACGTGGGCAGAATGGAATTTTTGTTCCCCGATGGCGTAATTGCGCCAGAGAGGGACTTACCACCACGGACTATCAGGCTCTCACTCACGGCGAAGATTCTAGTCCGAGCCGCTCGCGGTTCTCCTGCAGGTTGGTGACCTAAAAACGGACAAAGCGGCCGGCGCATCCCCGAGGGTTGCGGCCGACCGCCCATGCAGTTCCGTAGAGAGCTACAGGAAATCGCTCAGATCGTCGAGCAGGGCCGCCTTGCCTTTGGCTCCCACCAGGCGCTTGGCGGGCTCGCCATCTTTGAAGACAATCAGCGTTGGAATGCTCATCACGTCAAAGCGTCGCGCCACATCGGCGGCCTCGTCGATGTTGAGCTTGGCGATTGTCAGGCCGTCGTTTTCGCTGGCGATCTCTTCGAGGACGGGGGCAATGGCCTTGCATGGGCCACACCATTCGGCCCAGAAATCCACCAAGACCGGCTTCTCGGAGCTCTTCACGAGCTCGTCAAATGTTTCGGGATTGAGTTCGGTTACACCGTCAGCCATGAGGCTTGCTCCTTCGTTGGAAATTCGTTACCTACGGTATCCGCGACCGCCGTGGTTATGAAGGGGGGAACCCGTTTGGATCCTTCGCCTTGCGCACCGGGGGTCGCCGCGCGTCACCGCAGGTGAAAGGTGACGCTTCTCATTCCTGGTCTTCAAGCCAACGTTCAGCGTCAATGGACGCCTTGCAGCCCGAGCCCGCCGAGGTGATGGCCTGTCGGTAATAGTCGTCGGTGACGTCGCCACACGCAAACACGCCGCTGACCGCGGTTTTGGTGGTGCCGGGCTCGACAACCAGGTAGCCGTTCTCTTTGAGTTCGAGTTGGCCTTTGACCAGGTCGGTGTTGGGTTTGTGACCAATGGCGATGAACAGGCCGGTCACATCCAGGTCGGTGATCTCACCGGTCCTGGTGTCCTCGACCTTGACCGATTCGAGCTTGGTATCGCCCACGTACTCGACCACCTGCTTGTTCCAGGCAAACTCGATCTTTGGATTGTTCATGGCCCTGTCCTGCATGATCTGGCTGGCGCGAAGTTCCTCGCGGCGATGGACCACGGTGACCTTGGAAGCAAACCGGCTGAGGAAATTGGCTTCCTCCATGGCCGAGTCACCCCCGCCGACCACCGCAATGTGCTGGTCGCGGAAGAAGAACCCGTCACAGGTGGCGCACGTTGATACACCATGGCCGATGAGATCGGTCTCGCGGGGCAGATTCAGCATGACCGATTGGGCCCCGGTGGAAATGATGAGCGCCTGAGTGCGATACGTCGGTTCGGCCGTATCGGGATCGCCAACCCAAAGGGAATAGGGCTGGGCCGAAAGGTCGACTTTGGAAACCTTGCCACCGATGATCTCGGTGCCAAAGCGCTCGGCCTGGGCTTTGAATGCCATCATCAGGTCTGGCCCCAGGATGCCTTCGGGAAAGCCGGGATAGTTCTCCACATCGGTGGTGAGCATGAGCTGACCGCCGGGCTGGTCGCTGGTGGAAGAAGGTTCGCCTTCAATGAGCAGCGGGTGCAGATTGGCCCGGGAGGCGTAGATGGCTGCGGTGAGCCCGGCGGGACCTGATCCAATGATGGTGACTTCTCGAACGGTTGACTCGGTCATGGTGACCTCCTGCGGTTCACTGTCGATCGATTCGACGCGGATTTTGGCGGTAGGGGGAATTGCGACACGGACGGTCGAACAGCATGAAGCGGCAAACCGCAATCACCGTTATTCAGCAACGCCTTTTGGTCGCTTGGACCAGAGCACCAACCCGATAATCGTGAAGATGCTTCCCAAAATCACATACGGCAGCCACACCGACGATGGAAGCACGACGTCCAACACCCGAATAAGACCGATCACAAGGATGATCAGCGCGATGGTTCCGAGAATCGCCGTGAGCACGCCATAGACCGCTTTGCGGGCGAGGCCGATGGCGGGTCCTGCGGTCTTTTGCCGGACCACATCGACTTTGTCGACAATGTGATCGGTTGCTTTGAGATGCCAATCTTCGGGCAACCCGGGAATCGGGACTGCGGCGCCCCTCGTCGACGACGGTTCAATTTCAGCCATTGGGCGAGCTTACTGGCTGGGGCTGGAGCTGGTAGTGGCCAAACGCGACCGATCAGCCCGGCCCCAGAAGATCGGTTCGTACCGTTTCACATCCGGTCCGCAAAATGCGGAGCTCGTCGGCGCCGGGGGAGCTGCGGCGCACGACGTGGAGCGGCCGTACTTCACCGTCCACCAGCGCGTCGCCATAGAAGCGCAGGAGCGGGGGAGTGGCATCGTCGGGGTCCGCCAGTGCGGTCAGTTCTTCGACACAGGGGAACCGGGGATCATCGACCAGGATGGGTACCAGTCCGGCCCGAAGCACCTTTTGGCCGTCGGTGTCGCCATCGGCCAGTGACGAGATCAGGTCGTCAACCGAGATGAAGCTCCCAAGTTCGGGGACCACCGACAAGCGGTCCCCCTCCTCAAGCGCAGACTCGTCGACGGCCTGCTCGTTGTCGCCGTCGCTCGCCGAATCGCTGCGATCTTCTGATTCTCCGTCGGTGGGCTCGGATAGTGGGGCGCCCGCCGAGTCGCCAGAAAGCGGGGTGGCCGCTGGCCCGGTGGCCATCGCGTCTTCCGCCATGGCATTATCGGCCATCGCATTGTCGGCCATCGCATTATCGGCCATCGCATCATCGGTCATGGCGTCTGCGAACAGTGCTTCTTCGGCGGCCTCGTCGTCCATGGCCGCATCCGCTGCGTCATCGGCAGTCCCGGCCACACTGCCCGCCGAGCCCTGGGCAGCATCGGCGGCGGAGATCGAATCGCTGGCTGCGTCGCTGCTGTCGGCAGCAGTGCTGGCAACTTCGGCACCGGTCCCGCCGCTCTGGGTGATTACCCATCCGACGCCCACGATGGCAAACAGGAACCCGGCCGCGATGGCCAGCGGCTTCCCCAGGCGCTCTGCCAGCGACGGTGTCGGCGGAGTCCACTCATTGCTCGACGGTGGGACGACGGGTTGGAATTCGGCACCGGATGCGGGCGTGCGGGGTGCGGTCGTGGCCGTCGGCTTGGTTTCCGGGAGCGAAATCAGATTGTCGTCGGCAAAGTAGCGTTCCTCGTTGCGGCTGGGGTCGGCGTCAAAGGCGGCGAGCGCCGCGGCAATCGCTTGTTCCCTGGCTTCGGCGGGGGGAGCGGCAATGGGTTCTGACCACGGCGCGAGGCTGAGGCGAAGTTCGTCAATCAGGCTCAGGATTTCGGTGTCCGATTCGACGCGTGCGGTTTCCTCGACGGTGGTTTCACCATCGAGATAGGCCGAAGCCAGTTCATAGAGTTCGTCGAGACGGTCGGGTGAGGTCATGGGTCTGAACTTTGACGTTCGGGTAGGGCGGGCTGGTTCCCGTCGGTAATGAGTTTCGCCAGTTTGGACCGACCCCGCGCGATGCGAGATCGGACGGTACCGGGGGCAAGATCCAAGGTGGTTGCGATGTCGGCATAGTCCATGCCGCATTGGTCGCGCAGGATGATGGGGGCGCGAAAGTCTTCGGGAAGTTGGGCCAGGGCGTCATCGAGGATGAGCCGATCGGTTACCCGATCCTGTAGGCCCGGGGTGTCGTCTCGTTCAAGGCGATCCACCATCTCCGGGTGTTCGTCCACCACCGATGGGGTCGGTCTGCGCTTCCGACGCCGAAGTTCGTCCAGGGACGCGTTGGTGGCAACCCGATAGGACCAGGTTCGAAACGACGCCTCGCCGGTGTAGCGGGGGAGACCCCGGGTGATGGCGATCATCGCCTCCTGGGAGCAGTCCTGTGCGTCGGCATCATTGCCGGCGATGCGCCGACACACCGCGTAGATTCGGTCGTAGTGGGTGCGCAGGAGGGTCTCGAGTGACGGCCGATCGCCGCGTTGAGCAGCCTCGACCAGCGTCGCATCATCTGTTCCCCGTCCGATTCTCTGAGCCTAAGGGACGCAACGGGCTGGCGCTACGCGGAGTGCACTATGGCGCGGCCAGAACGCCGGTCACAGTGATTTCCTCGATGGTTGCCCCAAATGCACCGGCAGACGGTCCCGTATCCCGGATCCAGATCAGAAGGTGGTGATCGGGGTTGGCGGTTGGCGACAACAGATCAACCTCGACCCACGCGACGTCGGGGGCGGTGGCTTCGGGGGAAGGGTCTGCGGGTTCGGTAACGTCCTCGACCGGGGTGGTTTTCTCGTTGGCGGCGACATCCGGGACCAGCGGACCAAACACAAAGGATGCGGCGGCGGAACCCAGGTCACCTCCCGGGGTTTGGGAAAGCGCGGCCAGGCGCTCATCCAACGAAAGATCCTCGTCGGAGGCGGTTTCATACCGGTGGATTTCACCGGGCCAATCCGGGGTGGCCGAGCCAACGCTCACATTGTGGATGTGGGCCGGCTGGTCCAGCACAATCCACAACCCGACCCCATCTTTGATCTCGCCGAAGCCGTCGGTGCGGTACACCTCGGTTGACCAACCGGTCTTGAGGTCGCCGTCACTGGCCGCTGCAGCATTCGGGTCATTCTCCCAGAAGTCGCCCTGGGGGTCCCAGGGAATCACGCCGGCAATAGTCAGCTCAATGGGAACGATGGCCGTGGGTTCGGCGGCGGGCTTCTCAGCTGGGGAGGACGTGACCGTCGCTGCCGCAGTCGGTGCTGGCGTTGGAACCTCAGTCGATGCCGGGGTTCCGGTTGCCGCGGTGGGAGCGGACGCAATAGTGACTGGATCGTCGTTGGTGGAGGATCGATTGAGGACCTGACTGAGCACCAGAACCAACGCCACCGGAATCAGGAAAGCGACGCCGACGATGGCGCCCAGTTGCCACCGTCGGCTGGCTTGCGACAATCGACCGAGACCAGAGTTGCGGAGGCCGCCGCCGAACGCGGCGCCGGGGGTCGCAGGAATCTCCGAAGACCGCGACGCCGAGCGGGTCCGCAATCGGCGCCGCCCGGTCGTGGAGCCCATGGCGAGCTTCAGTTCCTCGCGCACCTCGACCGCGTTGACAAATTGATCACCGTCCAAACAGGCGTGGACCAGATCGGCCACCGGCCAGGGGGTGGCACTTCGGTGATGGAGTCGGTCAGCGGCGCCGGAGCTCGATGGCCTGTGGCCGCACAGCAGCTGGTACAAGACCGAACCAAGCGCCTGAACATCGGCCTTCTGACGGGCGGCCGTATCTGCCTGATCGACGGAGCGGGCCGTGCCGACAGCGGGTTTGACCAGGATCACCTGGCGATCAGCTGAGCCGCTCCCGGCCGACGGTTGAATGTGCACCGTGGACGCCGACAACGCTCCGTGCGCAAAGTCAGCGGCATGGGCGGCGGCCATAAGGGAGACCAGCGTCTCACTGAGCTTGAGCGCGTCGGCCGGTGGTTTGCGCTGCGGCCCAAGTTCTTCCCGCAGCGTTGGACCAGGCAGGCGGGGATTCTGTTGCGTCGCCGCTCGCTCCACGGCGTCGATGTAGACCCCAAGAACGTCTTCGGTCAGCCACATCAGCTGGTTGGACGACCGATCTCGGGCCTCAACAAACGGGTGGTCATCGCCGTTGAGACGCGACGACGGAGTCAGCTCGAGTTGGCCGACCTGCCGGCTGTCCGCCCTACCCGGCTGATCCATGGGTCAATCAGTTCTCAATCCAGGACACGCCGACCACCCGTGGCCCACCGTGGGTTCCGATGACGGGCCCGATGGTTTCAAGGCGGATATCGCCAAGGCGTTCTTCGGTGGCCAGGTCCTGGATGAAGGCGTCAATGTCGTCGGCTTGGGCGTGACCGACCGCGAGGTGCGAGATGTCGCCGGCTTCCAGCACCGACTTCTTGAGCCAGGCCAACGCTTTCTTGCGCGTTCGCTGCTTGCCGGCTTCCTCAACCACGCCGGTGCTGATGTCGATGCAGGGCTTGATGCTGAGCATCGTCCCCACGAGGGCCCGGGCATTGCCGACCCGGCCACCCTTCTTGAGGTTCTCCAAGGTGTCGAGGGCGCCAATGACGTGGGTCTTGGCGATGCGGGCTTCGGTATTGGCCAGAATCGTGGCCGCGTCCACACCGTTGGCTGCTTCTTCGGCCGCAAGAAGCACCAGCGTGCCGAGGCCGCTTGACACCGACCTGGAGTCCAGACAGTGGACAGCGATGACGTCGGTCAGTTCGCCCGCCGCAGTTTTCGCTGATTGGCCGGTGGCTGACAGCTCGCTGGAAATGGTGATGCAGATCACGGCATCGGCGCCCGCGGCTGCCGCATCGCGGAACGCCTTGTCGAAGGCTCCCGGCGCCGGGGCCGCGGTCTCCGGCAGATCATCGTGTGATTCCATGAGCGCATAGAACTCGGGGGGACTCAGCTCGGTTCGGTCGGTGTACTCACGGTCGCCGAAGCGGATGGACAGGGGGATGACGGTTATCCCCTTCGCATCGGCGCTGGCGATGCTGAGATCGCAGCTGCTGTCGGTCACAATGTGTACGGAACGGTGAACTGAACCCATGCGGACTCCTCGGCCATGCGTCGCGCCGCGGGCGCTGGCCAGATAACTCTGTAGTGGAATGGTGTGGTCGGTCGACGTCGAAACGTTAGCTGGTCAGGGATCACGAACTGTAGGTGGATGAGCGAGTCGACCTTTCACCTCATGGGGCATCTGACCGGGAAGCTGCTGCTGGGCCGAGGGAGCGACGCCTCCGGGATTGGCGCTGAAGGTCCGGGTGAGGACCGAAAGCCGATAGTCGGCCAGCCGAAACCCATGCCGGGTGTAGAGGCGAACCGCTCCCTCGTTGCCGACCTGGGTATTGACCCACGCCGACCGGGCTCCCTTGTCCCGCATCCAGGTGAGCGAGTCGGCCAGGAGTAACGAGCCGAGCCCGCTTCCCTGCTGGGACGGGTCAACGGCCAGTCGCTGGAGGTAACCGGTTTCGCCGGCTCGACCGCTGATGTGATAGCCGGGCGACGGTTTGCCGCGCACCATACGAAAGCGCCGACTGGGGGTCGCGCGGAGTGCGTCTTCAATGCTGCTTCGATCAAATCGCCAGAACTCGTTGAATGCCTGTTGATCAATGCTGATCACGCGGTCCCAATCTCGCGCGGTGGCTCGGCGCAGACGGACGCGACTGGGTGCTGTCAGGTCGCTCAGCGGATGTACCAACAGATGGAGTTCATGGTCCACCGTGAAGCCCAGGTTTTGGAACGGCTCCATCTCGGCGGGGGAGAGCGCGGCGGTGACCGCCGACCGGTAACCCCGAGCCTGCGCGCTGGCGATGCTTTCGTTCAACAGATCGGAGCGAATCTGACGACGGGTGGCATAGGGCACGATCGCCGCCACATCGTCGCGGCCGCGCCACGGACCAATTCGGATGCGGTCACCGCCGCGGACAAGAGTTTCGGTCGTGGCCACCCGGGCCATGGTAGGACCCCGGGAACGCCACCCCCGGAACAGGGCCGCGGGCACCGACCGGCCGCTGCACGGAGAGAAGTTCTAGAGTTCCTCCATGAGCGTCATCTTCATCAGTCACCAAACCTGCCTCTCGCACCTCACCGGTGAGCGCCATCCCGAGCGACCAGCTCGACTCAACGCGGTGGCCAACGGAATCGCTGACGCAGATCTTGGTGACGCGTTGACCATGGTGGAAGCGATCCCCGCACCTGACTCGGCCATCGCGGCAGTCCATGACGTCTCGGTCATCGACCTGGTCGACAGAACCGTCGCGTCCGGCGGCGGTCGTCTTGACGCCGACACCGTGGCGTCGGCTGCATCGGGCGACGCGGCGAGATTGGCCGCGGGTGCAGGTCTGCAGGCGGTGAACCTTCTCTCGGCACCCAACGCCTCCGCCCCGGCTGCCTTTTGTGCCGTTCGGCCGCCCGGGCACCACGCAACACCGTCGGCTTCCATGGGGTTCTGTCTCTTCAACAACGTGGCCGTCACCGCACAACACCTTGCTGATCAGGGCGAGCGGGTGCTGATTGTTGACTATGACGTCCATCACGGAAACGGCACCCAGGACATCTTCTTCGGCGATGACCGCGTCATGTTCATCTCATTTCACCAGTTCCCGCACTACCCCGGCAGCGGCGGCGTCACCGAGGTCGGCATCGATGCTGGTCGAGGATTCACCATGAACTTTCCGTTGCCTCCGGGCACCACCGGCGATGTCTATCGACGGGCGTGGGACACCGTGGCCCTGCCGCAGGTGGAGGCCTTCGGTCCAACCTGGGTGCTGTTGTCGGCGGGATTTGATGCGCACCGGCAGGACCCCCTCAGCGACATGGGCCTCACCGCCGGGGACTTCGCCGCCATGACCGATCGAGTACTCGGCGTGGTTCCAGCCGGTCGTCGGATTGCCTTTCTTGAGGGGGGCTACGACCTCGATGGACTGGCCAAAGCATCAGCGGCCGCTCTTGCCACCATGGCGGGCCTGACGCCAACAACCGAAGCCTCGTCCAGCGGCGGCGCCGGCGGTTCCCTGGTTGACGATGTGGCCGCGTTCTGGGCCGAATCGGACTGGAGTCCGGTGGGTCGTTCTTCATGAGCTGGGCGCACCGCGATGCGGTGCTGGCCGAGGTCGAAGAGCTTGGTCAGCGCTTCGTTGCCGCAGGCTGGAAGTTGTACCTGGTCGGCGGGATTGTGCGCGACCTGTGGTTGGACCAGGGTCGGGACTCATCGAGCGATATCGATCTGACCACCGATGCGCGGCCGGCCGACATCAAAGCGCTGATCAGAGATCTGGCCGATGCGGTCTGGCTGCAGGGTGAGCGCTTTGGCACCATTGGCGCGCAGATCAACGGTCGAGCGCTGGAGATAACCACGCATCGAGCTGAGGTGTACCGGCCTGATTCTCGCAAGCCGGAGGTCGCATTTGGCGACCGCATCGAAGACGACCTGGCGCGGCGCGACTTCACCGTCAACGCGATGGCCCTGACGGTGCCCGGCGGCGAATTGATCGATCCGTTCGGCGGACAAGATGATCTGCAAGCCGGCGTCCTCCGGACCCCACTCGATCCGGACGTCTCGTTCACCGATGATCCTCTACGGATGATGCGAGCGGCGCGATTTGCCAACCGATTTGCATTCACGCCTGATCCTGCACTGGTGGCGTCGGCCACCCGCCTTGCGGATCGAATCGACATCGTGGCGGTGGAGCGGGTGCGCGACGAACTGGACAAGATGCTGGGTGCACCGGTGGTGGAGGTCGGCCTGAGATTGCTGGACCAGACGGGTCTGTTGACTCGCGTCGTTTCTGGAGCGGGGGCGCCGTCGGTGGCCCTGGCTTCGCGCTCGCCTGCGCCGTGGTGGCTTCGGCTGGCGGCGTTGATCATGCCGCTGGCGGAAGGGTCTGGTGCGGTTCGCCCGCTGACCAATCGATTGCGCCTGTCCAAGGAGGACCGAGCCAACGTTGAGCGGGCGCTGGAGCTGACTGCGCTGTTGGAACCGGGTACCCGGGAGCTGACCGACGCCCACGTTCGAGGTTGGGTCTTACGAGCGGGTCCTCATGCCAATCCCGTGTGGGCGCTGGCCGAGCAGCGGTGGGGTGCGGCTCCGCTGATCGCGTTTCGGGACCGGTGGGATCAGCTCGCAGCTGACGAGGACCTTGGTGACAACTCGGCGCCCCTTGATGGAAACAAGATCAGCCAGATTCTTGGTGTCGAGCCTGGTCCGGTGCTGGGGGAGGCGGTGTCGTTACTCGAAATCACTCGCCTGGAACGCGGTCCGTTGACGGCCCGTGATGCAGAGGCTGTTCTTCGCGAGTGGTGGGCCGCGCGGCCTGCTGACTAGCGTCGCCGGCCCGCCGGCAGAGACACCTCGTACACTACGAAGATGGGTTCACTTGGCGGTCCCGAACTGATCATCATCGCACTGGTTGTCCTGGTGTTGTTTGGCGCGAGTGGTCTCCCCAAGGCGGCCCGCTCTCTGGGCAGGGCCAAAGTCGAAGTGGACAAGGCCAAAGCCGAGTACGAAAGTGTGATCGCGCCGGTGGCCGACGCCAAGAAGAAGTTTGATCAGACCATGAACGCCAGCCCCAAACAGCTGGCCAAACGAGCGCTGACGTCGCCGGCTCCCTCGACAGAAGCTTCGGCACCCGTCGGTCCGGATGCGGTGGTGGACGCCGAAATCGTCACGCCGCCATCGGCCGAGCCCCGCATGGATCAACCACTCCCCTTCGACACGGCGTCAGCCGAAGAGGAATAGTTCTCGGGCCTCATCCAGAGTGGATGGTGTCACGCACCCAGTTGCCGTGGAACCCGTGGGGGATGCGAGCCGGCAGCGCGATGCGAGCGACCTCTTCGCCGCCGACATCCTGGGCATTCAGAATGACCACGTCACTGCGGTCGGTGCTCTTGTCATAGACGGTGATCAGCAACCATCCGTCGTCTTCGGCGTCGCCTCCGGCCCGGCTGACAAACACCGGCTCGCCGGCTTCGCGGCCCGGTCCGTGATGGTGGAGATCCTGAGTCTTGTCGGCCAGGTCGTGCTTGATTGTCGGACCGTACGCCAGCCCATCTTGTGAGGTCACCGCGGCCACGTAGCCATAGCGATGTTGCTGATTGAGCACCTGCCCGGCCACGCGCGGAAACTCCTGGGGTCGGTCATCGACGGTCTCTCGGTGGACCGTGCCGGCCACAGGATCGATGGTCCAACGAACCAGGTGGGGAAGGACGTCCCGGAACGGTCCGTTGCGGTCCTTGTCAAACATTCGATCGAACTGGCAGACGTCCATGACCACGCGGCCGTCGGGGAGGTCGTAGCTGTTGAGCGGGTGGAAGACGAAACACGGATCGATCTCACACCAGATCACATCGGCTTCGCTGGTGGCGGCCCGGTTCAGGAGTCCGATCCGGGCGTGGTAATCCTCAAACCAGCGAACAGGGAACGATGACCCGGCCATCGCCAGGTCAAAATCCACCGCAACTGGCAAATCCATCACGATGGCGTACTTCTGGGTCAGGCCCATGTCATGCACCATCGGCATGGTGGGAGCGCTTACGCCAACGGTTTTGGTCACGTCCCCCTTGGCGTCCACGACAACGTATTGCAACGTGGGAGCGTCCGGCCAGGCGTAACACATGGCATGCATCTCGCCGGTCAGCGGGTCGTACTTTGGATGGGCGCTGAAACCGTTGAGCAACCCGTTGGTTTCGCCGTTGCCGAAGTTGTGGGTACCCACGGTTTCAAGCTCATAGGTGAGCTCCACCGGCTTGGTGCCAGCTTCCACAATGGCCAGGGTTCGGCCATCGTGGCCGATCACATTGGTGTTGGGTCCAATTGCGGCGGTGATGGGCTTGTCGTGGTCGCGGTCGAGCGCGGCCGAGACCGCGGAGCTGCCCACATAGCGATTGCGATACCACTCGGCTTTGCCGTCGCGCAGACGAATGCCGTGCACCATGCCGTCGCCGAGAAACCAGTGGTGCGACGAGAGGTCAACCGGACCCAGCGGATTGGGACCGTTCCGCAGCAGGCGGCCTGCAAGTTCGGCCGGGATGGTTCCCCGGACGGCGAGTTCGGTCGCAGTGACCTCCTCGCTTACGGGCGCGAAGTTGTCGGTGACGTAGATGGAGGCATCAGTAATGGCCATACCGAACGGTAGTGCCAATCGTTGAGGTCGTCCGAGCCGGGTTTGCTCGGACCGTTTTCAGCCTTCTTCGGCTTCGAGGAGGAGTTTGGCTTGCGCCGCCCAGTTCCAGCGGCGCACCCGACCGGGGATGCCAAGGTCGGATTCGAGCGCCTCCACGCCGGCATCATCGAGCGCGGCGAGTTGGTCCCATCCCGTGATGCCCTGATCTTTGAGCATGCCGATGATTTGGGGATCGGTACCTCGGATCAGACTCATGTTGTCGGTCCGGGTGCTGGTTGGCATCGCGCCCGAAGCTGCCGGCGGGTCGACTTCGTCCACTGCACCAGCATCGCCCACCGGTGCGGGGACGGAGGCGTCCGCTGCGGTCTCGGTTGCGGTGGCAACAGCGGCGGCCGCACCCGCGGTGGCCACGGTCGCGGCTGGTGCTCCAACCGCAGCGCCGGTTGAAAAAGCGTCCTGGTTGGCGATGCTGATCACGCGCCGGGTGTCGGCCTCGGTGGGGGCGAAGCTCACATCGTCGGGCGGCGTGGATGTGGTGCCGAACATCTCCGGACTGAGCCCCGCAGTGATGGGACTTTCGAGCGCGTCCTGGGTGACGCGTTGGCTGGTGGGTACCAGGGAGACCGCGGTCTCCTTCTTCTCGCCGTTCTCCAGTGCTTCCAACAGGTGGATGGATATGTCGGCCACCCGAACCTCATCTTCTTCGACGCCCTCACCCTTCACGCCGTCGTCGATCATGATGTAGCAGAACGGGCATGCCGTTGCGATGCGGGAGGCGCCGGTCGACAACAGTTCCTGGGACCGTTCGACGTTGACCTGCTTGCCGATATCTTCTTCCATCCACATGCGACCGCCACCGGCACCGCAGCACATGCCTGTGGTGCCGTTTCGACCGGCTTCCACGACCTCGATGCCCTTGATGGAGGCCACCACGTTTCGCGGTGCCATGTAGACGTCGTTGTGGCGGCCCAGGTAGCAGCTGTCGTGGTACACGAGCCGGTCGGTGAGCGACGCGGCGGACATGTCCAGACGGCCGTCGTCGATCAGCAATTCAAGCAACTGCGAGTGGTGGATCACCTCGTACTGGCCGCCGAGTTGGGGGTACTCGTTGGCCAGGGTGTTGAAGCAGTGTGGGCACTGCGTGATGATCTTCTTCACCCCCATGCCGTCGAGCGTTTCGATGTTCTGCATGGCCAGCATCTGGAAGATGTACTCGTTGCCGGTTCGGCGGGCCGGGTCACCGGTGCACAGCTCCGATGGACCAAGGATGGAGAAGTCCACGCCGGCCCGGTCCAACAACTTGGCCGTGGCCTGGCTGACCTTCTTGTTCTTGTCGTCGAAGCTGCCCGCGCAACCAACCCAGAAGAGGAACTCGGACTGCATGGGGTTGCCACCATCGAGGATGGTGATCCCCGGAATGTCTTTGGCCCATTCGCTGCGATCGTTCTGGCTGAGGCCCCACGGGTTGGAGGAGTTTTCCATGGAGCGGTAGGCGTTGCCCAGCTCCGACGGGAAGTTGCTTTCCATGAGCGACAGATAGCGGCGCATGTCCAGGATCTTGTCCAGGATTTCAATGTTGACCGGGCAGATCTCATCACACGCTTTGCAGGAGGTGCAGGACCAGATCTCTTCGGACGTGATGCGCTCAAACAACGAGTTTGCGTCGACGGTGATTTCGGCCACCGTCCCCAGTGGTGGGCTTACCTGCGGCGACCCGGTGGCGGCCATGACTTCGCCACTCTTGAGCACGATCTCGCGCGGATCAAGCGGCTTACCGGTGGCGTGGGCGGGGCACACCGATGTGCAGCGGCCGCACATGGTGCAGGAGTCCAGATCCAGGAGCTGCTTCCAGGTGAAGTCCTCAACCGTTGACGCACCGAATGTTTCCAGCTCGGTCTCCATCAGGTTTGGCATGGGCTTCATGGCGCCTTTGGGGCGGTCTCGTTCGCTCATGTACATGTTCATGGGCGAGGTGAACATGTGGCGCAGCATGGTGGTGGGGAGGATGATGAGGAACAGAATGAAGCTGAGCACGTGGGCGATCCACCAGCCCTGATGCCAGCCGGCCAGGTTGTCCATGCCGTTTACCGCCTGGGCCAGCGGATACCCAACAATTGACCACTTCTCAAAGCTCGGCGTGCCGTTGAGAGCAATGCGGAAGGCTTCGGCGCCGAAGCCGGTGATGCCGATGGCGGCGAAGGTGCCAAGGATGATGGCGTGCTCGGGCTTGCTCTTGGTGCGGATGCGATAGGGACGCATGGCCCGAGGCCCGTAACGACGAACGAGCGCCCAGGCGATACCGGTCAGGAAGATGATGCCGGCCACATCGCCGACCAGCGAGTAGCCCTTGTAGGCGCCGCCGTGGAGGAACTTCAAGCTCTCGGGCAGCTGATGGTCGACCTCCAGCGTTGTTGTAACGGCCAGCAGGATCATGAAGCCGAAGTAGATCATTGAGTGCATGATTCCCGCCGCGGGATCGCGAAGCAGCGTTTGCATGTAGACGCCGGCCCGCAGATTCTCAATGCGCTTCTTGGCATTCTTCGGTGTGGTCCGACGGTTCTCCGGAGCGCCCCGTTGCCAGTTCTTCATCCGGTTGCCGAAGGCAAACGCACCCCAGATGATCAGGATGGGAATGATCGAATAGAACGCGATCTTCAGCGCGGTGGGGACATTCCCAAAGACCTCGCGCGTGACTTCGTGGTCGCCATGGAATCCGAACACTGCGCTGGCAAGACCAGAGACCACGGTGATCACTGCGATTGCCACGCCGATGCCGATCACGTAGTGGTGCGGTTTGACCGCCTTGCCGCCGACGGCATCCGGAGCAAGCTCGGAGCCGGTTGTTGAGGACTGATTGTCAGAAGCCATGCGGCGCCAAGGTTAGTTGTATTCACGCACCGTGGACCACTTTCCACGGGTCATTGGTAAAGAGGGCTCTGGAAGGAGAATGGGCGAAACTACCCGGCGGTAACAAGATTGCAATGTCATTTCTTGGAACAATTTGGCCCATCCGGGGGTCTCTATTGTGTGCGCCGATCACAGAGGGTCGCCGCAACCGAAACAAAGAAGCAGATTGAACGCCATGGACAACGCGATGAATACAGACATCACCCAGATGCCCGAAGCCCCCAGCAAGGTCGACACCGCGAGCCGAGCACGCTCCCTTCGCACCCTTGCCAACAGCACCGAGCCCATCGTTGCAACCGCCTTTCGTCGGCGGGCGGCCGAGCTTGAGTTTCAAGCCTGGCTCGAAGAGGTACACACCGGGTCAACCGTGACCGTCGAAGCAGCACTGGGTGAGGCGGCCTGAGCATCGACTCATGACGTTCTGTGGTGGGTGACCCCACCTCGTCCACCCCCTGGCGACGCCCGCATCCTTGGAGATGCGGGCGATTGCATTTTTGGCCCGCCTCTGGTCAACGGAGATCTACTCTCGCCAACATGCGCATTACGCACCTGCGAGTTTTCCAGCACAACCTGGCTGTCAAGGGCGGGTTGTATCAGATGTCGATTTCTCAGGTCGGCCATCTGGATACGACGGTGGTGGAGTTGATCACCGACACTGGTCTGTCCGGTTTTGGGGAGACCTGCCCGCTGGGCTCGGTCTATCAACCACAGTTCGCCCGCGGTGCCCGAGCGGCGATCGAAGAACTGGCGCCGGCCATCCTGGGCCTTGATCCTCGCCGCGTGGGCATTGTCAACGCCCAGATGGACCGGACGCTCAATGGTCATCTGTACGCCAAAGCCGCCATCGACGTGGCGTGTTGGGATCTGATTGGCAAGGCGACGGGGGAGCGGGTGTGTGATCTTCTCGGGGGAGCCCATGATGAGACCGTCCGCAGCTATTGGGGGATCATGCCGGCATCGCCCGAGGCCTCCGCGGCCAAAGCGGTGGCGCTCCAAGCCGACGGTTACACCCGGCTGCAACTCAAGACGGGCGGTCGGTCGCTGAGCGAGGACGTGGCCTGTGCGCGGGCGGTTGCCGAAGTTCTTGCGCCCGGCGTGCGGTTGACCGCCGATGCCAACCGGGGATGGACCGCGCGCGATGCCATGGAGTTCAGCATCGCGTGCCGCAACATTCCGCTGGCTTTGGAGCAACCGTGCGCCACCTTGGACGAACATCGCCAGCTGCAGGGCCGGGTCTCACATCCGGTGTTTTTGGACGAGTCGGCCGTGGATCTCAACACGGTGATCACCGCGATCACCGATGGCCTGGCCCAGGGCTTCGGCATGAAGTTGTCCCGGGTCGGGGGGTTGACGCGCCTTCGCGCGGTGCGCGATGTCTGCGAAGCGAGAGGCATTCCGCTGACGATCGATGACACCTGGGGTGGGGATCTGACGGCTGCCGCCACGGTGCACATGGGGGCAACCGTCAACCCTGCGCAATACGAGGGCACCTGGATTGCCGAGCCGTACACCTCCTCCAGCTACGCCACTCACACGCCCACCATTGCTCCGGTCAATGGCCGGATCCCCATCCCCGAGGGGCCAGGTTTGGGTGTGGATCCCGACCTCCACGCATGGGACGGTCCAGTCTTCGTTGCCGGCTCATAGAGGGGCGCGTGGTCTGGTCCGCGCGTCGCCGTGGCTACAGTCCGGCGTTTTTTTGCCGATAGTCAGGAGCATGAGCACCCCTTCAAGACCGCGCGCAGGTTTTAGGGAATAACTCTGTAGGGGCTCGTCGTTACACCTCTCATCGAAGCTACGTTTTTACGTCAGCAGGTTTGAGAAATCGTTCACTATGGCCGGCGAAGTTCGGTCCACAACCAACCGTGCCGAGAATCGGCCGATCAGGAGACAGAGAAGAAAATGGCAAAGGCAGTAGGCATCGACCTCGGTACGACCAACTCGGTAGTGGCAGTACTTGAAGGCGGCGACCCCGTTGTAATCCCCAATGCTGAAGGATCGAGGACGACGCCATCAGTGGTGGCATTCGCCAAAGGGGGCGAAGTTCTGGTGGGCGAAGTCGCCAAGCGCCAAGCGATCACCAACCCCGAGCGGACCTTGCGGTCGGTCAAGCGCCACATGGGAAGCGGTTGGACGATTGACATTGATGGCAAGGACTACAAGGCGCAGGAGATCTCCGCCCGAACCTTGCAGAAACTCAAGCGAGACGCGGAGGCGTACCTGGGCGAAGAAGTCACCCAGGCCGTCATCACCGTTCCGGCGTACTTTGACGACGCTCAGCGCACCGCCACCAAAGAGGCCGGCGCGGTTGCGGGTCTCGAAGTTCTCCGCATCATCAACGAACCAACCGCCGCCGCGCTTGCGTACGGCATGGAAAAAGACGGCGAAGACCAGACGATTCTGGTGTTTGACCTTGGTGGAGGCACGTTCGACGTCTCGGTTCTCGAGATTGGCGATGGCGTCTTCGAAGTGAAGTCCACCAGTGGCGACACCGTGCTGGGCGGTGACGACTGGGACGAAGCGGTCATCAATTGGCTGGTCGATTCGTTCAAGAACGATCACGGCGTGGACCTCAGCGCCGACAACATGGCTATGCAACGCCTCAAGGAAGCGGCCGAGACCGCCAAGATCGAGCTGTCGGCCAAGCAGGAAACCCAGATCAACCTGCCGTTCGTGACCGCAACCGACAGCGGCCCCCTTCACCTGGACTACCGGCTGACCCGCTCCAAGTTCCAGGAAATGACTGCGGATCTGCTCGCTCGCTGCAAGAAGCCATTTGAGCAGGCCATCAAGGACGCCGGACTCAAGAAGGGCGACCTTGACCACATCATCATGGTGGGCGGTTCCACCCGCATGCCAGCGGTCTCGGAGATGGTGCACGGCCTCACCGGTTCGGAACCCCACAAGGGCGTCAACCCGGACGAAGTGGTGGCTATCGGTGCCGCCGTTCAGGCGGGGGTGCTTCGGGGTGAAGTCACCGATGTTCTGCTGTTGGACGTCACGCCGCTCTCACTGGGTATCGAAACCCGCGGTGGTGTTATGACCACGCTCATTGAGCGCAACACGACGATCCCCACCAAACGGACCGAGGTGTTCACCACCGCCGAGGACAACCAGCCTTCAGTGGAAATCCATGTTCTGCAAGGTGAGCGGGACATGGCCCAGTTCAACAAGACACTGGGCAAGTTCCAGCTGGTTGACCTTCCGCCGGCCCCCCGGGGGGTGCCCCAGATCGAGGTCACTTTCGACATCGACGCCAACGGCATCGTGCACGTGTCGGCCAAAGATCGGGCGACCAACAAGGAGCAGTCCATCACCATCACGGGTCAGTCAGCGCTCGACAAGGACGCTATCGACCAGATGGTCAAGGACGCCGAAGCGCACGCCGAAGAGGACAAGGCTCGGCGCGAAGAAGCCGAGGTCCGCAACACCGCAGACACGCTGACCTACCAGACCGAAAAGTTGCTCAAAGATCAGGGTGACAAGATCACCGACGACGAGCGGCAGGCGGTGGAAGCAAAATTGGTTGATCTTCGGGCCGCTCTTGATGGGACCGACAACGAAGAGATCAAGAGTGCGACTGAAGCATTGATGAACGAGAGTCAACAGTTCAGCCAGCGCCTGTACGAGCAGGCCAGCGCGGACGCGGCGGCGGGCGATGCAGCCAGCGATGCGGAGCCAGCTGATGACACCGCCGACGACATTGTCGACGCAGAAATCGTCGAGGATGACGCCTGATGTCGGACCTTCCGTCGGAAAACGAGTGGGGCGAAGGGGCCGTCGGCGACAACCGCGACGCGCCGCCCCAACCGGCATCGGGCGTTGACGCCGCTGGAGCCGCGGCCCAGGTTGCGGCCCAGGTGGCCAGCGCCAACGCAGCCCAGGGCGCCGAGACTGACAGCGCCTCCGCAGAGGAGCTGTTCACCGACGCCTCGCAGGTGCTCAGCGCCGATGATGTGCTCGCCACGGTGACTCGGGAACGCGACGAGTATCTGGAAGCGCTGCAACGACTCAAGGCCGAGTTTGACAACCATCGTCGTCGCACAACCGAACAGGCTGCAGCGCAACGCGATCAGGCCGCCGCGTCGCTGGTTGAGAAGTTGCTTCCGGTGCTCGATAGTTGCGACGCCGCGCTGGCCCATGATGCAGAAGCTGTGCGCCCCATTGTGGATTCGTTGACGGGCACGCTGGCCGGTGCGGGCTTGGAACGGCTTGAACCCAACGGCGAGCCTTTTGATCCGGAGCTGCACGAAGCCGTCATGCATGAGGCTGGTGAAGGCCAGGCCGTGCCAACGGTCAGTCAGGTGCTCCGCGCGGGCTATGCATGGAATGGACGCGTTGTTCGTCCGGCCATGGTGCAGGTGAGCGGCTGAGCGCCTGCGGAGGGGTCGGCCATTCACATCTGGAGAGGGCGCTGATGACAACCATTGCGAGCAGTAGCAAGAACAAGATCCACCGATCATGAGCGACGTAAAGCGCGAGTGGTTTGAGGTCGACTACTACAAGATTCTCGGTGTTTCGCCATCGGCCGACGCCAAGGACATCACCAAGGCCTATCGCCAGCTGGCCAGGGAGTTCCATCCCGATGCCAATCCCGATGACCAGGTGGCCGAGGAGCGTTTCAAAGAAATCTCGAAGGCCTATGACGTGGTCGGCGATGAGAATCGACGCAAGGAATACGACCAGGTCCGCCGGATGGGCCCAATGGGCGGCATGTTCGGTGGGGGCGGCGGCCGGCCCAGCGGCGGCGGGACGTCGGATTTCGAAGGAGTCGGCGACCTGGGCGATCTCCTGGGTGGCCTTTTCGGTGGCGGACTTTTTGGGGGCCAGGGCCCGCCGGGACAAAGGCGACCAACGTCGCGGAAAGGCGCCGACTACCGCGCCGAACTGGACATCAGTTTCGATGAAGCCGCTGACGGTGTGACCACCCGGATCACGGTCGGGTCCGGAGCTCGGGCGATGACGGTCAAGGTGCCCGCCGGGATCGAATCGGGCAAACGCCTGCGGTTCAAAGGCAAAGGGGCCCCCGGTGTCGGGGGTGGACCGGCAGGGGATTTGTTGGTGGCCATCAACGTTGCGCCCCATGAGCTCTACCAGCGAGACGGCCTCAATCTGTTGCTTGAAGCCCCCGTGACTTTTGCCGAAGCGACTCTTGGCGCCGATATTGGTGTCCCCACCCGGTCTGGCAGTTTGGTGACCCTGCGCATCCCGACCGGAACCCAGAGTGGCCGCACGTTCCGGGTACGGGGTGAGGGGTTGGCCTCGGCCAAGGATCGGGGCGATCTGTTGGTGTCGGTGCGTGTTGTGGTTCCCGAGTCGTTGGACGCCGCGCAGCGGGCCGCCTTGGAGGCCTGGGCCCGTACCGATACCTCCTCACCTCGAGCCGCATGGGAGGATCGCTGACATGGTGGACGAACCTGACCTCGATCCCGTCGGTTCCGACCGGGCGGTCTATGTCATCTCCGTTGCGTCCGAACTTACTGGGGTTCATCCGCAGACGCTTCGAGCTTGGGACCGTCGTGGTCTGGTGTCGCCGGCCCGCACCGGAGGAATGAGCCGTCGGTACAGCGCAAACGATGTGGCGCGCATCCGCAAAGTCCATGATCTGACGACCCAAGGTCTCACGCTCGCCGGGGTCTCCCGCATCCTCACATTGGAAGAGGACATGGACGCGCTTCGCAACCAGATCCACCATTTGCAGGCGGCGTTGGCGACCGCGTTGTCGGTCCCCCAATTGCCCCAGAGCAACGCCGTGGCCCTGGTGCCGCTGCGCCAGGATCTGGTCCGGTGGCGCGGTCCGGGACCGGCAGGCTGGCCAAGGAACACCGTTCGCGCAAGTCCTCAAAATTAGTCAGATTCGGTCGAAATGACCGAGATATTTCCGCCTCGCAACGGCCTGTTGACTGGGTACAACGACCAGGATGGTCTTCTACCCATTGTGAATCGCGACACAAACTGCTTGGATAGTGATCACAAAGCACAGGGGAAACTGTGATCCGCAGGCTGTAACTGGTCGCCTGGCATGCGGGGAGTTAGGCGAACCCGGCCCCGTCAACCCAAATGCGCGCGTCGGGCGCCGTCCCCATTCTTCCCTGTGGAAGGTGTGGTCTGTCCTCGTCTCGTCTACTCGGAGGACAGATTTCATGGACGCTACTTCGGCCTATTTCAGGCATCGAGGGCGGGGCTACACCTATATTGGAGCGATCGTGGCAACGGCCATGTTCGCCGTTGCCTTGATTGCGGTACTGCCATCGCAAGCACGGGCACAGACGCTCTCGGCCTCATCGTTTGCCGATGACACCCCGGGTGTCTTCCTGTACAGCGCCGGCGTGGACTCGTCGGGTACGCCGTCGGTCGGCCCCCGCACCACCTTTGAATGTCTCGGCGAGGCTGGCCAGGACCCAACCAACGTGATCGTGCAGGACGCGGTCGACACCGGTCAGCTGTTCTTCATTGGCGACACGCCCAATGAGGTCGTGGAGTTCACCGAAGGCCAGGACCTGGAAACCGATGCCAACTCCGCCACCGACGCAACGCTGGTGGAGGTCAACACAGGTCTCACCAGCATCAATGACTACGGTCTTGTCGCCAGCGGTGGCGATGATGACGCAAACTTCGACACGGGTACCAACGGAAGCATCACCGTTCAGCTTGACGCTGGCGATGACGGCGCCATTGACCTGATCATTCCCGACGGCCAGATTGCCACCGGCACCCTTGCCAACGACGGCCTGATCGACAACTCCGAAATCTTCATCTTCGAAGATGCTGCCACCTCTGGCATGATCATCCTCCTCGAAGGCGACGGCGACCCCGTCTCCATCGTGATTGACGACTACCAGCGCAACCCTGACGTTCCGGCCGAGGCCGATGACACGCTCATCGCCATTGACCTCGACAGCCTTCCGGGTTTCAACGGCACGTACGTGTCGAGCATCACCATCACTGACGATGGCATCCCAACCTCTCCTCCCGGCCGTAACGACTGCGATTCGTCGCAGACGCCAAACTCCATCGACACTTCGGTTGAGATCGATGCCATCGCCACCCGCACGGACACAGCCGTCGTGGGTATCGGCGGCATCGACATTGAGAAGACCACCAATGGTGTGCAGTCCGATACCGGTGCTGGTGAAACTATCGCCGTAGGCGACGACATCACCTGGGAGTACACCGTTACCAACACCGGCACCTTGGACATCATCAATGCCGTTGTTGAAGATGATCAGAACGAAACGGTTGTCTGCCCCAGCGGTACGGCCGACATTCCACGTATCGCCCCGGGCGACGTCGTTGTCTGCACCGCCACCGGCGTGGCCGTTGCCGGGCCCTACACCAACGGCTCCAGTGTCAGTGGCCAGCCCGTTGATGCCAACGACACCCCGTTCGGCGATCCGGTAAGCGACAACGACCCATCGGCCTACACCGGCGAAGAGGCGTTTGTTCCGGCTCCGGGTATTGATATTGAGAAGGACACCAACGGCGAACAGGCTGACGTCGCAGGCGAAGGCCCAACGCTGGCCGTTGGCGATGCGGTTACCTGGACCTATGTGGTGACCAACACTGGTAACACCACCCTCATTGAGGTATCGGTGACCGACTCCGACGCATCGGTGGTCGTCGGCTGTGCCCCCGGCACCAGCAACGTGATCCCAAGTCTTGGCGTCGGCGAAGAGGCCACCTGTACCGCAACCGGCGTGGCCGTTGCCGGTGACTACCGCAACACCGCCAACGTGTCGGGTCAACCTGTTGATGACAGCGGCGCCCCTGCCGGTGATCCGGTGATCGATGCTGACGAATCCGGCTACACCGCCGAAGAGGCGTTTGTTCCGGCTCCGGGTATTGATATTGAGAAGGACACCAATGGTGACCAGGCTGATACTGGTCCTGGTGCTGAGTTGACGGTTGGCGATGCGGTTACCTGGACCTATGTGGTGACCAACACCGGCAACGTGGACTTGGCGAACGTGACCGTGACCGATAATCCTCCGGCTGCGATTGTTTGTCCGACCAGTGGCGATGCAACCATTGCGTTGCTCGCGGTTGGCGAAGATGAGATCTGCACCGCTCCTGGTGTGGTGACCGTCGGTGCTTTCGAGAACACAGCGACCGCTGATGGTCAGCCTCTGGGTCCTGACGGTGAGCCACTTGGCGAACCGGTTTCGGATCAGGACCGCTCCGCATTCACCGGTCTTGTACCGGCAGCGTCGCTTGGCGACTACGTCTGGTTCGACGCCAATCGTGACGGCATACAGGACGCGGACGAATCTGGCATTGCCGGTGTCCTCGTCGAACTGTTTGCCTCCGAGAACGGTGCGCCCGCCGCGCAGCCCTTGGCTTCCGGCACAACCCTGGCCGACGGCGCCTACGGCTTCACCACCCTTGACCCGGCGCTGAACTACTTCGTGAAGTTCACCGCTCCTGAAGGTCAGGCACTGACCATCTCCGGCGCCGGTAGCGACACCGAAGCTGACAGCAACCCTGATCCTGCAACCGGCTTGACCGCTGAGATCGACCTGGCTCCTGGCCAGGACGATCCGACCATCGATGCCGGCATCGTTGATCCACTGGCCGCCATTGGCAACTTCGTATGGTTTGATGCCAACGCCAACGGTGTCCAGGACGCTGACGAGGAGGGCATTGCGGGCGTAACCGTGAACCTCTGGACCGCCACCGCTGACGGAGCACCCGATACGCAGATCGACACCGTCGACACCGACGCTGACGGTTTCTACGGCTTCTCTGACCTTGATCCTGATGTTGACTACATCATCCAGGTAATTGCCGGCGACGACCGGATCGTGACGGTGACCAACGCCGGCGACGACCGGGCACTGGACAGCGACATTGCCCCCGACACTGGCCTGACCATTGCCGTGGACCTGGCTCCGGGTGAGAGCAATCTCACGCTGGACGCTGGTGTTCGGCCGGCTCCTGTTCGGATTGGTGACACGCTGTTCTTCGACGTCAACAGCAACGGCATCCAGGATGCCGATGAACCCGGCATTGGTGACTCGACTGTCGAGCTGCTGGAAGTGAACGCCGACGGCACCCCCGGTGCGGTCATCGAGGCAACCACGACGACGGACGATGGTCTTTACGAGTTCACCGTCATCCCTGGTGAGTACATTGTGAAGTTCACGACCGACGCTCCGTTCGAGTTCACTTCGGCCAATCAGGGCGAGGATGACGCTACGGACTCTGACGTAGATCCCGCAACCGGTTTGACCAGCGTGATCACCGTGACTTCGGGCAACGACGACCCAACCATCGACGCTGGTGTATTGCCAGTGGCGCCGGGAGTGTCAATCGAGAAGACCACCAACGGCAGCGATGCCGATGTGACTGGTCCGGTACTGACCGCCGGTCTGGACGTGACCTGGGTCTACACCGTCACCAACACTGGCGGCTGGGACCTCACCGACGTTGAGGTCGATGACGACCGTGAAGGTCGAATCTGTGTGATTCCGACGTTGAGCATTGGTCAGACCCAGACCTGCAGCAAATCGGGCACTGTCCAACCTGGCATCTATGTGAACAACGGTTCGGCCGGCGGTAACCCGGTTGATCCGGACGGCAACCCCGCCACGAACCCTGACGGTTCGCCGGTAGGTCGCCCAACCAGCACCGACCCATCGCGCTATGAAGGCACCCAGGTGTTTCCAACGACGGTGGTTCCGACCAACACGCCAGTACCGGCTACGCCTACCGCAACCCCGGTACCGCCAACGCCCACCCCGATCGTGATCGTGGTGACGCCTACGCCAGTACCACCGCCATTGGCGGTAACCGGTGCGTCAAGCAGTGATCTGGCATTGGTAGCCGGCGGTCTTGTCCTGATGGGCGGACTCCTGCTGATCACGGCTCGCCGTCGCTCCACGGTTGACGCGGAGTAGCCGAGTCACCGGTTGTTGAGGAAGCGGACCTCGTTCGCGACCGGAGATCAACCAACCTGAAACGAGAGGCTGCGGGTTCGCCCCGCAGCCTTTCGCCGTTTTCCCCTGTGGATAAACCCCAATCTTGTGGATAACGCGATTACTATTGCGCCCAGCACGTTTGCGTGCTTGCATTGCAAGGTCTGTCATAGAGGTAGCAGGCTTGGTTTCCCGTGTCTCAATTGAGATGCGGGCGACTTTGTGTTGGCTGCCAAACTTAGTTGGAGAAACAAAAATGAGCTCTACGGCTGTTTGGGTGAGGCGTGGTGAGCGGGGTTGGTGGCGTGTGGTTGCTGCTGTGGTCGCAACGGCAATGGTTGCCGTTGGTCTGATCGCGGTGCTTCCGTTGACCTCCTACGCGGATACGGCGAATGGGTCGCCGGATCCGGGAAGTCCCGGTGTGTTCCTGTACAACGCGGGGACCGATTCATCGGGTACGCCCACGGTTGGGCCCCGTCCCGGCGGTGGACCATGCGATGGCACCGCTGGCGATGACCCCACCGGTCCGGCAATCACTGAGGCGGTAGCCGAGGGATTGCTGTACTTCATCGGTGACGTTCCTCAAGAAGTGGAGTCGTTCACCACCGGTGGTGCCGGCGAGAGCGACTTCAACTCCAGTCCGGATCCGGATGTAGCGGCAGTCAACACCGGTCTGACGACCGTCGACGACTACGGCTTCATCGGCAATACGGGTGACGATGCGTCCAACTATGACGCCGGTACCGGTGGTGAAATTCGCTTGTCGCTGGACGCAAATGACGATGAGCCGAATGCTCCTGCAGGACCGATCGACCTGATCATCCCTGACGGTGTGGCTGCGACCGGTCAGATCTCGGACACCTCTGGCGGCACGACGCTGAACCTTGATGGCGCCGAGATCTTCATCTTCGAAGATGCGGCGACCTCGGGTATGAGCATCACCCTTCTTGGTGATGGCGATCCGGTGACCATCATCATCGATGATTACCAGCGCAACCCGGATGCTGCGGGTGAGGCCGACGACACGCTCATCGCCATCGACCTGGACACCCTGGCGGGCTTCAATGGCAGCTACGTGGGCGAGATCGTCATCACCGATGATGACATTCCCACCTCCCCTCCTGGTCGAAGTGACTGCGACACCTCCCAGACCGCCAACGTGATCGATACTTCTCTGGAGATCGACGCGGTGGCCACCCGAACCGACACGGTTCTGCTTGGTGTACCCGCGGTGAACGTTGAGAAGGCCACCAACGGTTCAGACGCCGATGATGCGGCCTCTGCGGTGCCGGTGATCTCCGGTCAGACCGTCACGTGGACCTACGTGGTAACCAACACCGGAGAGGTTCCGCTCCTTGATGTAACGGTGGTCGATGACCAGCTTGCAGACGCGGACATCAGCTGTGCCAATGGCTCCAACGTCGTTCCGGGACCGGTCGCCCCGGGCGGAAGCTTCACCTGTGAGGCCACCGGCGTCGCAGGTGCAGCTGCGTATACGAACGTTTCGACCGTCACCGGTACGCCGCAAACCGCGGATGGTTCGCCAGCTCCGCAGGCCGAGGTCACCGACGCTGACCCGTCCAACTACACCCCCCAGACCCCGTCGATCACCATCGAAAAGGACACCAACGGCGTCCAGGCGGACCTCCCCGCTGACGCAGTGGCGCTCACCTTGGGTGAAGCCATCACCTGGACATATGTGGTGACCAACACCGGTCCCACCAATCTGATCAGCGCCGATGTCACTGACGACCAGGGTGTTGCGGTGACCTGTGTTGGTGGAAACCCCATTCCCCAGCTGGCACCCAACGCCAGTGTGATCTGCACCGGTTCTGGCACTGCTGAACTCACTGGGGCAACGCCATACGCCAACGTCGGCTCTGTTTCGGCCACGCCGGCTGATGCCTCCTTCGCCGCCATTGCTGGCGCGGCTGCGGTTAATGACGCCGATCCATCGCACTACGTGGTCAGCGTGAGTCCAGCCATCGACATCGAGAAGTTCACCAACGGTGAGCAGGCCGACGATCCGACCGGACCACAAATCGTGGTCGGTGACACCGTGACCTGGACCTACGTCGTCACCAACACCGGTGATACGCCACTGACCAACATCACCGTCACCGACGACCAGATCGCCCCTGGCAGCATCAACTGCGGTGGCAGCAACATCGTCGCCGGACCGATCTCCAACGTGGCGCCAAACAACACATTCACCTGTGATGCAACCGGCGTGGCCACTTCTGGCCAGTACACCAACGTTTCGTCGGTTAGCGGTGTCCCATCGGACGCGGCGGGCGCCTCTCTGGGTCTGCCCAACGTGACCGACAGCGATCCGTCCAACTACATCGGCATCGTGGCTTCCATTCTCCTGCAGAAGAGCACAAACAGCCAGGACGCCGATACCGCCGCCGAGGCTGTCGTCCTGGAGATCGGTGACCCCATCACCTGGAACTACATCGTGACCAACAATGGTCCGGTGACGTTGGCCAACGTCATCGTTGTGGATGACCAGGGCGTAACCGTCTCTTGTGGCGAGGGCACCGGCAACGTCATCAATGACCTGGCTCCAAGCGAAACCGTCACCTGCAGCGGTGCGGGCACCGCCGAGTTCGGCAGCTACACCAACCTCGGTTCGGTCTCGGGTCAGCCCGTCAACGAGGACGGTCAGCCCGTGGGCGAACGCATCGATGACACCGATCCGTCCAACTACATCGCTGACGCCGACCCCGCCATCACGATTCAGAAGTCCACCAACGAGCAGGACGCTGACACTCCCACCGGTCCCACAATTGCGGTTGGCGACGTTGTCACCTGGATCTACGAAGTCACCAACACCGGCGACGTTCCACTGTCGAGTGTGACCGTGAATGATGATGATCCATCAGTGGTCATTGACTGCGGTGGTGGCAGCAACACCTTCACCACCGTCCTGGTACCCGGTGCCGTCACCCAGTGTGAAGCAACCGGCGTAGCCACTTCTGGTCAGTACGCCAATACCGGTGACGTGGTCGGTACCCCATCCGATGATGCGGGCACGCCTCTTCCCGGTGTCGGCGACGTAACGGCTGAGGATCCCTCGCACTACTTCGGTGGCGACCCTGGTCTTGACATTGAGAAGGCCACCAACGGCGTTGATGCCGACACTCCGGCTGACGCACCAGCCATCCTTGCGGGTGAAGCTGTGTCCTGGACCTACGTGGTCACCAATCCGGGCAACCAGACCCTTGTCAACGTTGAAGTTGCCGACAGCGACCCCGCCGTGATCGTCAGCTGTGGCCAGGGCACCGGAGCGATCATCAATTCGCTCGCACCCGGCGAAGAAGTCATCTGCAACGCCTCGGGCAGTGCGGTCGCCGACGGTCTCTACGCCAACATCGGCTCGGTTGTCGGCCAGCCGGTTGACGATGAGGGCAACCCCATCGGTGATCCACAAACCGATGAGGATCCATCGCACTACGTTGGTGCCGACCCCGTCCTGACACTCAAGAAGTTCGTCGACGGGGATGACGCCCAGGACGGCTCACCAATCACGGTGGATGAAGGGGACACCGTGACGTGGACCTACGTGGTCACCAATGAAGGCACCACCAACCTGATACGGCTGACCGTCGTTGACGATCAGGCCGTCAGCGTTGACTGTGGCAACGGAACGCCGAACATCGCGTCTCTGGCTGCTGGAGAAAGCGTTACCTGCGCCGCCACCGGTGAAGCAATCGCAGGTCCATACCGGAACCTCGGAACCGTCACTGGTACCCCCGCCGATGATGCGGGTGAGCCCCTCACCGATCCTGATGGCAACCGCCTTGATGATCTGGGCAGCGAAGACGAAGCCAACTACATCGGCGAGCCTCCAGCTCCCAATGGCAGCATTGGCGATCTCGTCTGGCTGGACGCCAACAACAACGCCGCATTCGACAGCGGCGAAGTTGGTATCGCCGGCGTTGAAGTGAACCTCGCCGGTCCTGGTGGCTTCACCTCGACGATGGTCACCGACAGCGACGGCTTCTACCAGTTCACCGACCTTGCGTTCGGTGACTACACCGTGACGGTCAATCCGGCGACTCTGCCCGCTGGCTACGTGCAGACTTTCGATGAGGATGCACCACTCGACAATGAGTCGACCACCACCTTGACCGAGCAGGCACCATCGGATCCCAACCAGGACTTCGGCTACGTGCCGCCGGTTCTGGGCTCCATTGGTGACACTGTTTGGTTCGACGCCAACGAAAATGGTGTTCTCGACTCCGGCGAGTCCGGCATTGAAGATGTCACCATCACCATCACCGACTCGTCCGGCGCCACCCAGACCGCAACGACCGACGCGAACGGCCAGTACCTCTTTACCGAACTGCCGTTTGACACCTACACCGTGACGGTGGATCAAAGCACGCTGCCTGCGGGATTCGTGCCCACCTTCGATGACGATGCGCCATTCGATGGTGAGTCAACGACCACCCTGACTGCTGCGGCGCCGGAGGACCTCGACCAGGACTTCGGTTACGTCGAGCCTCTTCTTGGTTCGATCGGCGACTTCGTCTGGCTTGATGCGAACGCCGATGGCGTCCAGGACGCCGGCGAAGCCGGTATCGAAGGCGTCACCGTGACCCTCACCGCTCCGGACGGAACCGAGGTAACCGACGTCACCGACTCCAGTGGGCTGTACCTGTTCACCGGACTTGACGCCGGCACCTACACCATCACCGTTGACACCGCCTCGGCGGCGCTCAGCGGCCTGTCACCAACCGGTGACTTCGACGGCGGTCTGGACAGCACGTCGGAGACCACCATCGAAGATGGTGAATCTGACCTCGACCAGGACTTCGGCTATGTGGCCGCAGCCCTGGACATCGAAAAGGCCACCAACTCCACTGATGCAGACACCGCAGCTGACGCCGTCACCGTCACCGTCGACACGCCGGTTACATGGACCTACGTGGTGACCAACAACAGCGTGGTCACGATCACCGACGTTACGGTTACCGACAACCAGCTGACGGGCATCATTTGTGATGGAAGCCGCGACAACACCGTGGCCTCGCTGGCTGCTGGTGACTCGGTGACCTGTACTGCGGAAGGCACGCTGTCTGAGCTTGGTCTGTACACCAACATCGGCTCAGTAACCGGTGACGATCCACTCGGTAACGAACTGAGCGACAGCGATCCATCCAACGCCAACGTGGTTGACGAAGAAGTCGGGTCACTTGGTGACTTCGTCTGGTTCGACACCGACGGCGATGGCGCCCAGGATCCAGATGAAGAAGGCATTGAGGGCGTCGAGCTGACGCTGACCAGGCCTGACGGCACCACGACGACGGTGACCACCGACGCCAACGGCGAATACACCTTCCCGGGTCTGGTCGCTGGCGAGTACACGATCGAAGTTACCGACGGCCTTCCCGCCGGCGTAACTCAGACCATTGACGCCGATGGCGGCAATGACAACAAGTCGACCTACACCCTTGCGGCTGGCGAAGACAACACCGAACAGGACTTCGGCTACGTGCCAGCCCTTATTGGCGCCATTGGCGACACGGTGTGGTTCGACCTCGACGGCGACGGTGTTCTTGACGCCAACGAAGAGGGCATCGCCAATGTGACGCTGGAACTCGTTGATGCTGATGGCCAGGTCGTCGCCACCGAGGTAACCGATGCCAATGGTCGCTATACCTTCGCTGATGTACCAGGCGCCGACGGTTACACCGTTCGCGTTGATGCAACGACGCTGCCCGCGGGCGCAACTCAGGTCTCTGACCCGGACGAAACGTTGGACGGCCAGTCGGAATTGGACCTCGCCGATGGTGAAATCAACACCGTTCAGGACTTCGGTTATGTGTTGGCCGGCACGATTGGTGACAGGGTCTGGTTTGATGCGAACGCCAACGGCATTCAGGACGCTGACGAAGAAGGTATCGAAGGCGTGAAGGTCGACCTGAAGGACGCTGACGGAACCGTTATCGATACCGACACGACCGACGGCGACGGTGCCTACCTCTTCGAGAACGTGCCCGCCGGCACCGGTTACACGGTGATGGTCGATACCGGCACCTTCCCGGACAATGTCTTCCAGACTGCTGACCCTGATGACGCTTTCGACAACATGTCGGTTGTGGATCTGGAGTTGGGCGAGAATAATCTTGACCAGGACTTCGGCTACGTCAATGCATCCCGCATTGGTGACTTCATCTTCGTTGACGCCAACGGCAACGGCCTCCAGGATCCGGGTGAAGAACCGGTCTCCGGCGCCACCGTGAACCTGTGGAGCGTTGATGCTGACGGTGCACCGGATCGCATCCTGGACACCGTTACCACCGGACCGAATGGTCAATACGGCTTCTTCGTTGCCCCGGGCCAGCAGTACTTCCTGCAGGTTCAGGTGGCCGGTGTCCAGCTGACCGCTGCCAATGCGGGCGATGACGACCTTGCCGACAGCGATGTCGATCCGTCAACCGGCTTCACTGCAATCCTGTCGGTCGGCGCCGGGGTCACTGACCTGAGCTTCGACGCAGGCATTGTTGTCGCCCCGCCGGGAATTCAGATTGAGAAGGCCACCAACGGCAGCGACGCTGACGAAGCGCCGGGGTCATCACTGGTGACTGGCTCTCAGGTGACGTGGACCTACGTGGTGACCAACACCGGTGGAACCGCGCTGGCTGATGTTGCGGTCAATGACAGTCGTGAAGGTGGCATCTCCTGCCCCAAGACCACGCTGGCCATTAACGAGACCATGACCTGCACGTTGACGGGCACCGTCCTCACGGGTCAGTACGCCAACGACGCCTCGGTCTCCGGTACGCCGGTTGACGCCGAGGGCAATCCAATCCCTGGTCTTGAGCGGCCAGCGGACTCGGATCCATCGCATTACCTCGGTGTTCCTACGGCCACGGTGCCAGCAACGGTCGTGCCGGCGGCAACGCCCACGCCAGTTGTCATCACCGTGATTGCCACCCCAACGCCGGTTCCGGTCCCGCTGGCTCTCACTGGTCGTAACAGTGCGGACCTGGCCCTGATTGCTGGAGCCCTCATCCTGGTTGGTGGGTCGTTCCTGGTGGTCGGTCGCCGCCGCCGTGACAATCAGGCATAACACTGAACCGGACATCGTCCGGTAGGAATTGGATTTCAGAAGCGACCGGCCCGCAGGGGCCGGTCGTTCTGGTTGGGGGTGTCAGATGCTCCGCTTGAGCTCACGGCCCACGGCTCATCATCGCGGGCGCAAAGCAACATGAATCCGGCGGAAGCACCCAACCACCTTTCACTTGCTTTCGATTGTTTCCGCCCCGCAGAAGAAATTGTTGCGTAACTGATGGGGGTTGTGAGCGTCAAGATCCGCACCAAACCGCCATCTGATACCCCATCCGCTCCATTCGGGCCCTTCTCCCCGGGGAGATCGACCTAGTCCAGACGGTTGCAACATCACAAGAAACCTGCTTTGCTGGTCCAGCAGATTGGTGCACCGTTTACGCGTGCGCCCGTTCGGCGGTAGGGCCGAACGCTGCACTTAGTCCGACTTCAGAAGGAACGTACAAGGATGAGCTCTACAGCCGTTTGGGTGAGGCGTGGTGAGCGGGGTTGGTGGCGTGTGGTCGCTGCTGTGGTTGCGATAGCGATGGTTGCTGTCGGATTAATCACTGTTCTGCCACTTACGTCATACGCGGATACGGCGAACGGGTCGCCGGATGACACCCCTGGTGTCTTCCTCTACAACGCAGGCGTTGACTCGTCTGGTACGCCAACCGTCGGGCCGCGCCCGGGGGGCGGTCCGTGCGATGGCGTCTCCGGTTCGGACCCCACGGGGCCCGCCATTGTGGAAGCCGTTGGTGCAGGAGATCTGTACTTCATTGGTGACGTTCCGCAGGAAGTGGAATCGTTCAACACCGGTGGAGCCGGTGAGACCGATGCCAACTCGACTCCTGATCCTGATCTCGCCGCGGTCAACACTGGTCTCACGACCGTCGACGACTATGGCTTCATCGGCAACACGGGTGACGATGACTCCAACTACGACGCTGGCACCGGCGGCGACATCCGCCTCACCCTCGACGCCAACGACGACGAGCCCAATGCACCGGCTGGTCCCATCGACCTCATCATTCCCGACGGTGAGATTGCCTCGGGTCAGATTTCAGACACCTCTGGCGGAACGACCCTCGACCTCGATGGCTCCGAGATCTTCATCTTCGAGGATGCGGCGACGTCCGGCATGATCATCACCCTTCTTGGCGATGGCGACCCGGTGACCATCATCATCGATGATTACCAGCGCAACCCGGATGCTCCGGGTGAGGCCGACGACACGCTCATCGCCATCGACCTCGACAGCCTCGCAGGCTTCAACGGTCGCTACGTGGGCGAAATCATCATCACCGATGACGACATACCCACTTCCCCTCCTGGTCGAAGTGACTGCGACACCTCCCAGACCGCCAACGTGATTGACACCTCACTCGAGATCGACGCCGTCGCAACCCGCACCGACACGGTGCTGTTGGGTGAGCCCATCGTGCTTATCGAGAAGGCCACCAACGGCGTCGACGCCGACGCACCTGCTGAAGCCGTCGAAGTTATTGCCGGCTCCACCGTCACGTGGACCTACGTCGTGACCAACACCGGGCAGGTGGATCTGGTCAGCTTGGAAGTTCTGGACGACCAGATTCCTGCAAGCGCCATCAACTGCGATGGCACCGGCAGTAACGTGATTGCTGGACCAATCGCCCCCAGCGACAGCTTCACCTGTGTTGCCACCGGAACTGCAGGGACCGCTCCTTACACCAACAACTCGGTCGTTACCGGTATCCCGATCAACTCAGACGGTGAGCCTGCCACCGGCGTCACCGTCAGCGATGAGGACCCATCGAACTACATCCCTGTAGCTCCGAGCATCGAGTTGGAGAAGGCCACCAACGGCGCCGACGCAGACACAGCGGCCGCCGCGGTGCAGCTGCTTCCGGGCGACGCGATCACCTGGACCTACGAAGTCACCAACAACGGCACGACCAACCTCATCAATGTCGAGGTCACCGACAACCAGGGCGTGGTTGTCACCTGCCCAGGCGGTAACCCGATTCCTCAGCTTCCTATCGGAGCCACCATCACCTGCACCGGCACCGGCACCGCGGGCACCACGGCGTACACCAACATTGGTGAGGTCGACGGTACGCCAGCCGACGCCGCATTCGTTGCGATCCCTGGTGCTATTGATGTGAGCGACACCGACCCGTCCAACTACGTGGTCAACGTCGACGCGGCGATCGATATTGAGAAGACCACCAACGGCAGCAACGCTGACGTTGAACCCGGACCCTCCCTTGTGGTCGGTGAGACCGTCACCTGGACCTACGTGGTCACCAACTCCGGGTCTGTGCCTCTGGTCAATGTGACCGTCACCGACGTGCCTGCCCAGTCGCTTGACTGTGACGGCACCGGCGGTCCAACCGTCGCCGGTCCGCTGCCAGCAGGCGGCAGCTTCAGCTGCACCGCCACTGGTACGGCCACTGCCGGCCAGTACCGCAACGACTCTTCGGTCGTTGGTACGCCATCAGACGCAGCCGGTAACCCCGTTGGTCTTCCCGATGTCAACGCCCAGGATCCATCGCACTACTTCGGTCAGGAACCATCGATCGACATCGAGAAGTCCACCAATGGCGTCCAGGCCGACCTTTCGACTCCGCCGAACCCCATCACTGTCGGGGATTCCGTTCAGTGGCTCTACGTCGTCACCAACAACGGGCTCGTCAACCTGGTGGATGTCACCGTTGTCGATTCCGAAGGCGTCACCGTCTCGTGTGGTGAAGGCACCGGCAACGTGATCAATGATCTGGCTCCCGGCGAGTCGGTCAACTGCTTCGGTAACGGCGTTGCCACCTTCGGTGAATACGAGAACGAAGGAAGCGTTGTTGGTACTCCCGCGGACGCCGCTGGCAACGCCATCACCGGCGTGCCAACCGTGGACGATGCTGATCTCTCCCACTACGTCGGTGAGGCCAACCCTGCGGTAGAGATTGAAAAGGCCACGAACGGTGTTGACGCCGATACCCCGGCTGAAGGCCCGGGCGTTGCGCCAGGCACCACCGTTACCTGGACCTACGTGGTCCGGAACATCGGCGACGTGCCACTGACCAATGTGACCGTGACCGACGACCCGGCCGCCGACATCGCATGCGTCGGCGGTGGTGGAACCAACGTTCTGCCTGGTCCTCTACCGGTCAACGGACTCCTGACCTGCACCGCCACTGGTACAGCCGGATCGGTTCCGTTCGCCAACAACTCAACGGTTGTCGCCACACCATCGGACGATGCGGGCAATCCGCTGGACATTCCTGGTGTGCCAACGGTGACCGCTGAGGATCCATCGCACTACAACCCACTGCAGCCCGGCCTGACGATTGAGAAGAGCACCAACGGCCAGGACTCTGACCTTCCCGCCGGTCAGCCGATTCCCGTTGGCGATACTGTCACCTGGACCTACGAGGTCACCAACAGCGGAGCCGTTCCTCTTGCGCAGGTCGAAGTAACCGACAACCTCGTAGCTGCGGCTGACATCGACTGTGCTGCAACCGGCAGCAACGTGATTGCGGTCATCCTTCCGGGCGACACCGTCACCTGTGAGGCAACCGGTACCGCAATCGTCGGCCCCTACGCCAACGACTCGACGGCCACCGGTCTTCCTTCAGACGCCGCCGGCACGCCGATTCCTGGTCAGCCGCCAGTGACCGATCAGGATCCATCGAACTACTTCGGCCAGGCAACACCGGCCGTACAGATCGAAAAGACAACCAACGGCGTTGACTCTGACGTCGCTCCCGGCGAAACCATCCTCGAGGGTGGAGCAGTCGTCTGGGAGTACACGATCACCAACATTGGTGAAACGGATTTGGTGAGCTTCACCGTCACCGACAGCGAAGGCGCAGTCCTTGACTGCGACGGCACCGGTGGCTCCACCGTGGCTGGCCCCATTGCTCCGAACGGTTCATTCACCTGCACCGCCTCAGATGTGGCCATTGTTGGTCAGTACACCAACGACTCCGAGGTCATCGCAAACCCCGTCGACTCCGGCGGTGCGCCGCTGGTGGATATCAGCGGAAACCCTGTCGGTACCGTCAGCGACGAGGATCCGTCCAACTACTTCGGTGCCGCACCGGACATCAGCCTGACCAAGACGGTCAACGGCAACGATGCCAACGCCGCACCGGGCCCAAGCCTCTCGGTGACTGGCGCCGTGCCAACCTTCGACTTCATTGTTGAGAACACCGGTAACGTCCCATTGGTCAACGTCACGGTCACCGATTCGGCGACCGCAGGCACCGCTCTGACGCCCGCCCAAATTGACTGTGGTGGCGGCTCCAACGTCATCGCCGGTGCACTGGCACCTGGTGCCATCGTGACCTGTGTGGGTACCCCCACTGCTGTCGACGCAGGCCAGCACACCAACCTCGGTGAGGTTGTGGGTGACCCCGAAGCGTCTGACGGTACGCCGCTGCCCCCCGCAGTTGATGACACCGATCCGGCCAACTACTTCGGTGGCGCCGCAGCTATCGACATTGAGAAGTCCACCAACGGTGATCAGGCAGACACCGCCGCTGAAGCGGTCATCGTCGCTCCTGACAGCACCGTTACCTGGACCTACGTGGTTGAAAACACCGGAACCACCAGCCTGACCAACGTCACCGTTACCGATGACCAGCTGACCGACGCCGACATTGACTGCGACGGCACTGGCAGCAACGCCATTGCCGGGCCAATCGCTCCGGGTGCCACGTTCACATGTGAGGCCACTGGTGTGGCCGTCGACGGTTCCTACACCAACGTCGGCTCGGTGACTGGCGATCCAACCGACGCCGCCGGTAACCCGGTACCCGACGCCGGGCCTGCCACCGACGCCGATCCTTCCAACTACATCGCCGGTACGGCGGCCATTGACATCGAGAAGCGGACCAACGGCGCTGATGCCGACACGGCGGGCGATGCGGTGTTCATTCTGGTTGGCAGCCCGGTCAACTGGGTCTACGAGGTCCAAAACACCGGCACCGTTGCCCTGACCGACGTGACCGTCACCGACAATCTGGTGGCACCAGCAGATATCAACTGCAGCGGTACCGGCAGCAACGCCATTGCCGGTCCGGTTCTTCCCGGTGAATCCTTCACCTGTGTGGCCTCTGGGGTAGCGCAAGCCGACGGCTATGCGAACATCGGCTCAGTCTCCGGCAACCCAATCGACGGAACCGAGCCAGCCACTGCCGCCGATCCTTCCAACTACTTCGGTGCGGATCCTGCGCTGGGCTTGGAAAAGGAAACCAACAACCTCGACTCGGACACCCCAACGGGTGCCGTTCTGAATCTTGGCGATGCGGTGACCTGGACCTACATCGTGAGTAACGACGGAAATGTCGATCTCGCGAATGTAAATGTGGTCGACGATCAGGGCGTCAATGTTGTCTGCCCATCGAGTGGTAACAACATCATCACGCTGCTGGCCGCCGGCGCAACCGAGACCTGCTCCGCCACCGGCGTTGCCGAACTCGGTCAGTACGCCAACCGGGGTGACGCAGAGGGCTCGCCCGTCGACCCCGCTGGCGATCCCATCCTGGATGCCGCCGGTAACCCCCTTCCCAATCAGTTGGCCGACGATCCATCGCATTACTTCGGTCTTGGTGCGCCCGGCGTCTCCATCACAAAGACGGTGAACGGTGCTGATGCCAACACCGCTGCCACCGCAGCGTCGGTTGTGACTGGTGACACCGTCGTATTCGTCTACACGGTCACCAACACCGGCGACCTTGACCTGGCCCAGGCCACCGTGACTGACGATCAGGGCGTCGTCGTGGTTTGTGAAGGTTCCACTGACAACGTGATCGCCTTGCTTGCGGTTGGCGCTTCGGTGAGCTGTACCGGTACCGGAATCGCAACTGCTGGTGCCTACACCAACATTGGTGACGTTGCCGCAATCCCGGTTGACGAAGACGGCAATCCCGCAGTGGACGAGAACGGCGATCCGCTTCCTGAACAGGTGGCCGATGACCCCGCCAACTACTTCGGTGGCGACTCTGCTGTCGACGTGGAAAAGACCACCAACGGTGATCAGGCTGATCTACCAGCTGACGCCGTGGCGGTCACCGTTGGCGACGCCATCACGTGGGAATACACGGTGGAGAACACCGGCAACCTTGATCTGACCAACGTTGCGGTGAGCGACAGCGACCCGACCGTCACCGTCACGTGCCCAACCGGCAACCCGATCCCATCGCTGATTGTCGGCGCGGTCGAGATTTGCTCGGCAAGCGGTGTGGCCGTCGAAGGTCCCTACACCAACACGGCACTGGCCTCCGGTGTAGACTCCAACGGCGTCACCGTTCTGGACACCGACGACTCCAACTACATCGCCGCTGCTGTTCCTGTCTGGAACCTTGGTGACTACGTCTGGCTCGACGAAAACAGTGACGGCGTTCAGGATGCAACCGAGCCCCCACTTGCGGGTGTTGACGTGATCCTTACCGACGCAACCGGCGCGGTGCTCGGCACCGAGACCACCGATGCTGCAGGCTCGTACCTGTTCACCGGTCTGGTCGATGGCACCTACACGGTCACCGTTGATACCGCCACGCTGCCGGCCGGGGTCAGTCCGACCTTCGACGCTGATGGCGGCCTTGACAACACGTCAACGACCACCATTGCTGGCGCCGATGATCTCGATCAGGACTTCGGCTACGTCGAAGACCCACTGTTCAGCTTCGGCGACTACGTTTGGCTCGACGCCAACGAAGACGGCATCCAGGACGCCACCGAGTCCGATCTGGCCGGAGTCGACGTGACGCTGACCGACGCCACCGGAGCCGTTATCGGCACTGAGACCACCGATGCCGCAGGCTCGTACCTGTTCACCGGCTTGGCGCCCGGGACCTACACCGCAACCGTGGACACTGCCACGCTGCCCGCTGGTGTGTTCCAGACCTTCGACGCCGATGGCACCCTCGACGACACGTCGACGGCCACCATCACCGACGCCGACGTGCTGGACCAGGACTTCGGCTACGACTCCCCGGACCCCCGGTTCGCCATTGGCGACTATGTCTGGATTGATGCCAACGCCGACGGCGTTCAGGACGCCGATGAAGCCCCGCTTGAGGGCATCACGGTCACCCTGACCGACGCCGCAGGCGCAACCCAGACCGCAGTGACCAACGCCGACGGCCTCTACCTGTTCAGCGGTCTTCCCGCAGGCACCTACACGGTGACCGTCGACGCCACGACGCTGCCAGCCGGTCTGACCCAGACCTTCGATGCTGACGGCGGCCTGGACAACACGTCCGAGGTCACCATCACCACCGCCGATGACCTGGATCAGGACTTCGGCTATGTGGCGGTGCCCGCAGTTGACCTTGAAAAGGCCACCAACGGCGTTGATGCTGATGACGCTGCCCAGGCACCAACGGTGCAGGTTGGCGATCCGGTCGTGTGGACCTACGTGGTGACCAATTCCGGCGCCGTTGATGTGACCGCAGTTACGGTCACTGACAACCTGGTTCCTGCCAGCGACATTGTGTGTGCTGGTAGCACCGACAACGTCATCCCAACGCTGGCTGCGGGCGACACCGTGACCTGCACCGCCAACGGCGTGGCAACTGACGGCGCATACAGCAACACCGGTACGGTCAATGCGGTTGGCCCGAACGGTGAAGACGTTGAGGCCACCGATCCTTCCAACTACGTCGGCACCGCCGAACCGCTGGGCACCATTGGTGACCTGGTTTGGCTCGACGTCGATGGCGACGGCGACCCTGCCGGTGAAGGCGGCATCCCCGGTGTGACTCTGGAACTGGTCGACGAGGATGGCATCACCATTCAGACCCAGGTGACGGGTACCGATGGCACCTATCTCTTCACAAACGTCCCGGCTGGCACCTACTCGGTGGTCGTCAACAAGTCAGTCGGCTTCCCGGCTGGCTTGGAGCGCACCTTCGACGCCGATGGTCTTGACACCCCCAACGTCTCGGTTGTGACGCTGGCCCCCGGTGCTCAGGACCTTGACCAGGACTTCGGTTACCAGGAGCCTGAACTCTTCGAGATCGGCGACTACGTCTGGCTCGACAACAACAGCGATGGTGTCCAAGATGCGATCGAAGCTCCCATTGAGGGTGTTGACGTGACCCTGACCGACGCCTCCGGCACGGTCATCGGTACCGCAACAACCAATGTTGAAGGCCTCTACCTCTTCGAAGACGTAGCCCCGGGCACCTACACGGTGACCGTGGACACCGCCACGCTGCCCGCCAACGTGGCTGCGACCTTCGATGCTGACGGTGGCCTCGACAGCGAGTCGGTAGTGACCATCACCACCGCTGATGACCTGGATCAGGACTTCGGCTACGTACAGCTTCAGGAGATTGGCGACTTCGTCTTCGTTGATGCCAACGGCAACGGCCTGCAGGATGCAGGTGAGCCGGGCGTCGAAGGTGTGACCGTCAACTTGTGGAGCGTGGACGCCGCTGGTGCACCAGATGAGATCATCGATAGCGCAGAAACTGACGCCGACGGGCTCTACGGTTTCACCGTTGAACCCGGCGATTACGTCCTGCAGTTCGTCACCGACGAGCAAATCACCACCCAGAACTCCGGTGACGACGCTCTCGACAGCGATGCCGACCCGGCCACCGGCCTGACGTCGATCGTGACCGTCCTCGGCGGCGTGTCGGACCGCACCATCGATGCTGGCATCGTGCCCCTCACCACCGGGGTCAACATTGAGAAGACCACCAACGGCGAAGACGCTGACGCGGCACCAGGTCCTGCACTGGCCCCGGGCGCCGTAGTCACCTGGACCTACACGGTGACCAACACCGGCACAGCAACCCTCACAGAGATAGTTGTGACCGACGATGTCGAAGGAACCTGCACGGTGAACGACATTGCTCCGGGCGCCTCTGATAGCTGCACCATCACTGGTGTGGCGGTCGAAGGTCCCTACACAAACAATGCGACGGTCGATGCGGTACCGGTGGACTCCAACGGCGACCCACTGGGTGAGCGCGTGACCGACGAAGATCCGTCAAACTACACTGGCGTGCCAAACACTCCAGGTATCACCGTGGAGAAGACAACCCAGGGTCAGGATGCGGACACCGCACCTGGTCCTCGTCTTGCACCGGGATCGGTGGTTACCTGGACCTACGTCATCACCAACACCGGTGATGTTGCGCTGGGCAGCGTTGGTCTCAACGACGATGTCGAAGGCGGCATCAGCTGCCCGAAGACGACCCTGGTCCCTGGCGAATCGATGACCTGCACCACCTCCGGTACGGTCATCGAAGGTCAGTACACCAACACCGCTACCGTCTCCGGTACGCCACTTGACGCCGACGGAAACCCAACGGGCAACCCCATCGGCGATACCGATCCATCGCATTACGAAGGTGTTCCGAAGGCCCTTCCGGCCACGGTGGTTCCCGCCCCGACGCCAACAACAGCTCCGGTTCCAGCGCCTGCTCCGGTCATCGTGGTGGTTCAGCCTCCGGTAACCGACCTGTTCACGCCGCTTCCTGCCGGCGTTCCGCTGGCGGTCACCGGTCGTGACAGTACCGACCTGGCGTTGGTTGCTGCCACGCTCATCGTTGCCGGTGCGGCATTCGTAGCGCTTGGCCGTCGCCGCAGTGAAAGCGACGTCTGATCACGACCACCGGTAAGGGCGGAATCGCCTGAACGGTAACGACAACAGTCGACTCGACGTCGGCGGCCATTCGTCTCTTGGAGATGAACGGCCGCCGATCGTCGTTTTGGTCCTGAATGCCGATGTTCCGGCCTCACCAGCTGGCTAGAATCTGTCCGTAAGCGGCACGTAAGCGCAGCCGTGACGGGTTACTGCCCTTGTTGGTGCGCACCTTGAGCTGGACGGTATACCGGACGCTCGGGGCACGACGTCGAGAACCGAGCAACAAGAGGAGCCACTGTGCCCGCAACGATCGTCGTCGGAACCCAATGGGGCGATGAAGGCAAGGGCAAGTTCACCGACCTGGTCGCCAAAGAAATGACGACGGTTGTCCGCTATCAAGGCGGCCACAACGCGGGACACACCCTGGTGGTCGACGGTGAATCGTTCGCCCTGCAGCTGGTGCCGAGCGGCGTACTGTACGACCACATAACCCCGGTCATCGGCAATGGCGTGGTGGTTGACCCACTGGTGCTCCTCGCCGAAATGGACAAGCTCGAAGCCAAAGGTGTCGATTGCAGCCGCCTTCGAGTCTCCGGTAACGCCCACATCATCTTTCCGTACCACCAGCAACTCGATGGGCTGATGGAGCGGCATCTGGGTAAGAACAAGCTCGGTACCACCAAGCGGGGCATCGGCCCGGCCTATGCCGACAAGGCCGCGCGCATCGGCATCCGCATGCAGGATCTGATGGATCCCAAGATCTTTCGCGCCAAGCTGGAGGTGGTCCTCCACGAGAAGAACCCGCTTCTGGCCAAGGTCTACAACAAGCTGGGTTACGACCTCGATTCACTCATGGACACCTATATCGGTGAGTGCCTGCCGCGGCTTCAACCCCATATTGCCGATGCGATCGATCTGGTACACACCGCGCTGGAGAACAACGAGGGCGTGCTCTTCGAAGGCGCGCAAGCCACGTTCCTCGATCTCGATCACGGCACCTACCCCTATGTCACCTCATCCAATCCGGTCGCAGGCGGGGCCTGCACCGGAGCCGGTGTTGGTCCCCTCGACATCGGCCGGGTCATCGGCATTGCCAAGGCCTACACGACCCGAGTGGGGGCGGGACCCTTCCCCACGGAGCTTTTCGATGAGATCGGCGATCACTTTGTCAACGTGGGCCACGAATACGGAACCAATACCGGCCGCCGTCGCCGCACGGGCTGGTTTGATGCGGTCATGGCTCGTCACGCCGTTCGCCTCAACTCTCTCAGTGAGCTGGCGATCACCAAGCTGGACATCATGGACACCCTTGATCACGTCAAGGTGTGCGTTGGCTACGACATCAACGGTGAGCGGGTTGACCGAATGCCCTACCACCAGACCGCGTTCCATGACGCCAAACCCATCTACGAGGAACTGCCCGGCTGGCAGACCGACCTGACCGGCATCACCGAACGAACAGACCTTCCCGCCGCGGCCGCCGCCTACCTCGACCTGCTGGAAGAACAATGCCGGTGCCGGGTGAACCTGGTGGGCGTGGGACCCGGACGCCAGCAGTTCTTCCACTTCAACGCGGCGGCCTGACCCACCGACGATGATGGGCCTGATGTACGCCGGCTGGATCGTATGAACTCAAAACCAACCGTGTGCGTTGTCGGTTCCGGCGGACGGGAGCACGCCCTTGCCTCAGTTCTTGCCCGAGACGCTCAGGTGGTTGTCACCCCTGGCAATCCCGGGATTGAAAGCTCGACTGATCGCCCCCCGCACCAAATCACCGCCGATCTGTTCGTGGTCGGACCGGAAGTACCACTGGTTGACGGACTGGCCGACAGACTGCGAGCCGGAGGTGCGGCCGTCTTCGGTCCGGGAGCCGATGGCGCCCAGATCGAAGGCTCCAAAGCCTGGATGAAAAACCTTCTGACTGATGCGGGTGTTCCCACCGCTAGTCACGGCTCGTTCACCGACCGGGCCCAGGCCCAGGCCTTCCTGGCGAGCATGGGTGACCTGTTTGTGATCAAGACCGACGGTCTCGCCGCCGGCAAAGGGGTGCTGGTCACCGAATCCCGCACCGAAGCCGAAAACGCGGTCGACCAATACCTGTCCGGCGACGCGTTTGGCGATGCCGGCCGCACGGTGGTCATCGAAGAAGGACTCACGGGCCCGGAACTCTCCGTCTTCGCTGTCACCGACGGAAATCGATCGGTGCCGCTGGCTGGCGCGCAGGACTTCAAGAGGCTCGGTGACCAAGACACCGGGCCCAACACGGGCGGCATGGGGGCGTTCTCGCCGGTCCCGGCTGCTGATGCCACGATGGTCGACCTGGTGATGCATGACTTCGTTGAGCCGACCGTTGCGTGTTTGGGGCGCCGAGGCATTGACTACCGGGGCGTACTGTTCGCGGGTCTCATGCTCACCCCGAGCGGCCCGAAGCTCCTGGAGTACAACTGTCGCTTTGGTGATCCAGAAACCCAGGTCGTCCTGCCCCGACTGGAGTCGTCGTTGTATGAGCTCTTGTTGGGCGCGGCCACCGGCCAACTTGGCCAAGACCCCGACTTCAGCACCGACGCCATGGTCACCGTTGTCGCCGCCACCGAGGGGTACCCAACCCAACCCCGCACCGGTGATGACATTGCTGGACTGGCCGACGCCGCCACGGTGCCGGGAGTCGAAGTCTTCTATGCGGGCGTAGGTTCCGGCGCCCACGGCGGGTTGGTTACCGCTGGTGGTCGGGTCCTCAACGTCACCGGTCGCGGGGCAACGCTTGCCGATGCCCGAAACCGCGCCTACGCCGGTCTGGAGAGGATCTCGTGGCCCGGGATGCAGTACCGGACCGATATCGCCCGAGACGCCGCAGTCGCTGGGCAGCCTTCGGGCTGACTTTCATCAACTGACACCAAGACCATGCACCACCAGGGAGAGAGTCCATGTCCAAAGTCGCAGCCAGTGTCTGAACCGGTTGGCGCGCCACTCAACGTTCTGGCCAGCCGCTATGCCAGCGGGGCCATGGTGAACGTGTGGTCTCCCCAATCCAAAGTTCGACAGGAACGAGAGCTTTGGGTCGCCATCATGGAAGCTCAGCAGGCCGAAGGGGTCGACATTCCGGCCGAGGCCATCGTTGGCTACCGCTCGGCGATTGACACGGTTGATTTGGAATCCATCGCGGCCCGGGAACGGATCACGCGGCATGACGTGAAAGCCCGCATTGACGAGTTCTGTGCGCTGGCCGGCTACGAACACATCCACAAGGGCATGACCTCCCGGGACCTGACTGAGAACGTTGAGCAGCTCCAGATCCATCAGGCCCTCCACCTGGTCCGCAACCAGACGGTGGCGGTCCTGGCCCGCCTGGCCCAACGGGCGGCGGAGTTTTCCACGCTGGCGGTTGCGGGACGCAGTCACAATGTGGCTGCGCAGGTCACCACGCTCGGCAAGCGATTTGCCACCGCGGCCGAAGAGATGCTCGTGGCCTTTGAACGGTTGGACCAGCTCATTGAGCGCTACCCATTCCGCGGGCTGAAAGGTCCGGTTGGTACCCAACAGGACATGCTTGACCTGCTGGGCGGTGCTGACGCAGTGGCGTCGGTCGAAGCTGCGGTGGCCGCCCACCTGGGGTTCGAGCATCGCTTTGACAGCGTTGGTCAGGTGTACCCCCGGTCCTTGGACTTCGACGTGGTGAGTGCGTTGGTGCAGCTGGCATCCGCGCCGGCCAACCTGGCCCGAACCATTCGCCTCATGGCGGGCCAGGAGCTGGCGACCGAAGGCTTCCAAGCTGGTCAGGTGGGGTCCTCGGCCATGCCCCACAAGATGAATGCCCGGTCCTGCGAGCGGGTCGGCGGATTGCTCGCCATCCTGCGGGGACACCTGGCGATGGTTGGTGCCCTCCTGGGCGATCAATGGAACGAAGGGGACGTCAGCTGCTCGGTCGTCCGGCGGGTGGCCCTACCCGACTCTTTTTACGCCCTTGATGGTCTCTATGAAACCTTCCTGACCGTGCTCAATGAATTTGGCGCCTATCCGGCGGTCGCCGCTCGCGAACTGGATCGGTACCTGCCGTTTCTTTCCACCACCAAAGTGCTGGTGGCCGCAGTGAAAGCCGGTGCCGGTCGGGAAACGGCGCACGAAGTCATCAAGGAGCACGCAGTGAACGTGGCGCTTGCGCAACGCGAAACCGGGGCGTTTGGCAATGACCTCTTTGCCCGCCTCGGAGCTGACGACCGACTGCCGCTGACCGCCGATCAGATTGTTGCATCGGTCGGCGATCCCCTTTCGTTGGCTGGACTCGCCGAAGCTCAGGTCGCCGCCGTCACCGGCCGGATCGAAGTCATTGTGCAGCGCTTCCCCGAGGCGGCGACATACGCGCCGGCGCCGATTCTCTGACTGCGATCCTGTGACCCCGATTCGATCACTGCTCACCTCGCCAGACCAAAGGGATCTGACATGAGAGAACCTGCACACTCCTTTGACCTTCCGCACGTCTACTCCGGCAAAGTCCGCGACATCTGGGAGGCGGGCGACAACCGCTACCTGATGGTGACGTCGGACCGCCTGTCTGCCTTTGACGTTGTGATGGATGAACCGGTGCTCCACAAAGGTCGAGTGCTGACCGCCATTTCGGCCTACTGGTTTGACCAGATGGCCGACATTGTTCCCAGCCATCTCATCTCCACCGACCTGGCCGACACGCCAGTCGCCGGCGCGGGCGCTGACGTCGCCGGCCGGATCATGTTGACGCACAAGCTGGACATGCTCCCGGTGGAGTGCATCGTTCGGGGATATATCGCCGGTTCGGCCTGGAAGGAATACACGACGTCAGGCACCATGCACGGCGCGCCGATGCCAGAAGATCTTTTGGAGGCCTCACAGCTGCCGGAGCCGGTCTTCACGCCGTCCACCAAAGCCGAGGATGGTCTCCACGACCAGAACATCTCGTTTGAACGGGCAGAGGAAATTGTGGGGGTGGACATGGCGGCCCGACTGCGTGACGTGTCACTGGAGCTGTACACCCGCGGCGCGGCGCTGGCCCGGGACCGGGGCATCATCATTGCCGACACCAAGTTTGAGTTTGGTCTGCTCAACGGGGAGCTGGTGGTGGCTGATGAGATGTTGACGCCGGACTCGTCACGGTTCTGGCCTGCTGAACTCTGGGAGCCCGGTGCCACCCCGCCATCGTTCGACAAGCAGCCGGTTCGTGACTATCTGGATACGCTCGATTGGGACAAGACCTATCCACCGCCGGCCGTGCCGTTGTCGGTCCGGGAGGCCACGACCCGTCGGTATGTCGAAGCGTACGAGAAGATCACCGGGCATACCTTTGCCGACTGGCCCGGTGTGACAAGCTGACGATGCCTGATCATCTGCCCCCTTTTTCTGTCAAGGAGACCCGATCATGACCGCCTTTGACGTACGCGTGGAGGTGACTTTGCGGCACGGAATTTCGGATCCGCAAGGGGCCACGGTAGAACGAGCCTTGCCCGCATTGGGCTTCACCGGAGTTCGAGAGGTGGGCGTGGGCAAGAGCATCCGGTTCACCTTGGACGCCGCTTCTGAGGACGATGCCCGAGCCCAGGTGCAGGACATGTGCGACCGGTTCCTGACCAATCCGGTTATCGAGGACGCACACATTGAGCTGACCGCGGTCGCCGCGGTCAACGGCTAGGCCATGCCAACAACCGTTGGTGTTGTCAACTTTCCCGGTTCCAATTGTGAACACGACGTCATCGAGGTCGTGGAGTCCCTGGGCGCCTCTGCCCACATCCTGTGGCACGGCGAACCAACGGTCGGTTCGGTCGATGCGGTCGTGATTCCCGGGGGGTTTGCCCACGGTGACTACCTTCGTCCCGGCGCAATTGCCCGGTTCTCTCCGGCCATGGAAGCCATCGCCGATTTTGCCGCCGACGGCGGCCCGGTGGTTGGCATTTGCAATGGCTTTCAAATCCTGACCGAGGCCGGGTTGTTGCCGGGAGCTTTGCAAAAGAACGCGGGCCTGAAGTTTTTGTGTCAGCCGACGACACTTCGAGTTGAATCCACCCGCTCGGTTCTTACTCGTTTTACCCAACTCGGGGCAGAACTCAACATCCCTATCAATCACTTTGAAGGTAACTTCACGTGTTCTGCTGACACATTGGCCACCTTGAAGGCCAATGATCAAATTGTGCTCACCTATACGTCAAACCCCAATGGTTCGGTGGCCGACATTGCGGGAATCTCAAACCTTGAAGGCAACGTTGTGGGTCTCATGCCCCATCCAGAACGAGCCGCCCACGAACTCCTGGGGAGTGTGGACGGCCGGGTGTTGTTCGGTGGATTGTTGAATATGGTTCCTGCTCCCGCATGACTGTTGTCATCAGGTCAGGATCAGCCGTGAATCAAGAACCCCGGGAAACGCCGGCGGCTTTCAACGTCTCGGCCGAGACGCCCACATCGCGCCAAGCGCTGTATGACAGCCCTTTGGCTTCGCCGTATGCCTTGGCGTGGGTGACGAAGTCGGCTTCGAGCGACTCCATATCCTCGGATTCGCTGAGGTTTTCGAGCTCTTTGTTGAGGTCGATGCGTTCCTGGGCCAATTCCAGACGCTTGAGCGGTGTTGCATCGGCGGTCTCTTCGCCAATTGCGGCCAACCGCTTTTCAATGGACTCCGGAGTCCGCTTCCGGCCCCGCTTTGGCTTGTTCATTTCGAGCGCCGTCAAGTACTCGCGCACGGCCCGACGGGCAATCTTCTCTTCATCTGACATCTTCGCACGTTTCATACTTGCCATCTTGCCAAGAACCGGAGCAAAACAGTGACAGCATCTGAGGGAATTGATCCTGAAGTTCACCGCGCTTTGGGGCTTACCGATGATGAGGCCGAAGCCATTCACCGCATCCTCGATCGGCATCCCAATCACCTCGAGCTCGCCATGTACTCAGTGATGTGGAGCGAACACTGCAGCTACAAATCTTCGCGAGTCCACCTCAAGAGGTTGCCCACCGAGGGCGAGCGAGTTCTGGTGGGTCCGGGAGAAAACGCCGGTGTTCTCGACGTCGGAGACGGCGTCGCCCTGGCCATCCGTATTGAATCCCATAATCACCCGTCGGCCATCGAGCCCTATCAGGGGGCAGCGACGGGGGTTGGCGGCATCCTGCGCGACATCTTTACGATGGGTGCTCGCCCCATTGCGGTTATGGATCCGCTGCGTTTTGGACCCCTTGATGACGCTCGCAGCCGTTGGATTGCCGAAGGAGTGGTCAACGGCATATCCGGTTACGGCAATGCGGTGGGAGTGCCAACAATTGGTGGGGAAACCGTCTTTGATCACACCTACAAAGACAACCCGTTGGTCAACGTGCTCTGCCTGGGAGTGCTGGCCAAAGAGAACCTGGTTCTGGGACAGGCGTCCGGGGTCGGAAATCTTGCGGTCCTGATGGGTTCGAGTACCGGTCGTGACGGAATTGGCGGTGTCTCGGTATTGGCGTCGGCCGGATTCACCAACGACGAGGAGGCCGAAGCCGCCAAACGCCCCAATGTGCAGGCCGGTGATCCTTATGAAGAGAAGCGGCTGATTGAAGCGTGCCTGGAGGTGCTGGGCAAGAAACTGGTGGTCGGCATTCAGGATCTGGGCGGCGCCGGCCTGTGCTGCGCCACCAGTGAGACGGCGTCGCGCGGCGGCGTGGGCATGGACGTGGATGTGGACGCGGTGCACCGCCGCGAACCGGGGATGGATCCCTGGGAAGTCATGACCAGCGAATCCCAGGAACGCATGCTGGCCATTGTTGAGCCCGGCAACCTGGACGAGCTGGTGGCCATCTGCGACAAGTGGGAAGTCACCGCGTCGGTGGTGGGCCGGGTCACCGAAGGTGATTCGCTGCGGATCATGCACGGCTTTGACGGCGAGGTTGTCGCTGACATTGCGGCCCGATCCCTGCATGAAGACGCACCGTTGTACAACCGGCCAATCGCCGCTCCCGCCGACTGGGCCGCCACCCAGGCCAACCGTCCGGACGCGCTTGCGGCTCCTTCCAGCGCCGAGGACTACGTCGCCGACCTGGCGGCCATGCTGACCGACACCTCCTGGATCTGGTCGCAATACGACCACCAGCTGTTCCTCAATACGGTGGTTGGCCCCGGCAGCGATGCTGCGGTGCTTCGAGTCAAACATCCCCTCACTGGCGCTGACACCGGCCACGGCGTCGCGTTGACCACCGACGGCAATCACCGCTGGTGCGCCACCGACCCTCGGCACGGCACCGCCTGGGTCATGGCCGAAGCGCTGCTGAACCTGGCGTGTGTGGGCGCCACCCCCATCGCCACCGTCAACTGTCTGAACTTCGGAAATCCCGAATACCCCGAGGTGATGTTTCAACTGTCAGAAGCCATCGACGGTATGGGCGAAATGGCGGCCGCGTTCGACGCGCCGGTGGTTGGCGGCAACGTCAGTCTCTACAACGAGTCCGGTGGACGTCACATTGATCCCACGCCGGTTGTGGGGTTGCTTGGCTATATCGACGAGTTGACCCATGTGCCGCCCGGAATGGCGTGGGACGACGGTGACCGCATTGTGATTCTGGGATCGCCGGGGACCACGTTGGACGGTTCGCTCTGGGCGGCCAACAAAGGTCACCGTGGCGGCACGCTTCGCCCGGTTGATGTAGAAGCGCAACGGGCCGTGGCGGCGCTGGTTCGTTCCCTGGTTCGTGATCGGTTGCTGACCGCCGCCCATGACGTCTCCTCCGGTGGGTTGGGAGCCTGTTTGGCCGAGATGGCGATTGCCGCTGATGTGGGTTGCACGGTGGCGCGGATCGCCGACCATGGGGCCCTGTTCAGCGAAGAACCCGGACGGGTGGTGGTGGCCGCCAGCGCGGAGAATCTGGCCGAGGTGGTGGCCCGAGCTGAGGCGGCGGGGGTACCGGCGACCCGAGCCGGACTGGCGACCGGCGATGTCCTGGCGGTCAAAGGACTCTTCGCAACCCCGCTGGCCGATTTGACATCCCACTGGAAGAACCGGCTGCCTGCGGCGCTCGGTGCAGGAACCACTCAAGGCTGACATGACCACACTCCCTGAACCAACAGCGGCCGAGCGGGACCGGCACATCTCCGGGCACATCACCGGGCACATCACCGGGCACATCGGCGGGCACGTCCCGGAGACAGACGAGGCCGTCGGCGACGGCCCGAAGGAGGCCTGTGGCGTCGTGGCGGTCTTTGCCCCCCGCGAGCCGGTGGCCCACATGCTCTACCTGGGGTTGTATGCCCTGCAACATCGCGGCCAGGAGTCTGCCGGGATTGGGGTGAGCAATCATGAAGAGCTGACGATTGTCAAGGACATGGGCCTGGTCTCCAACGTCTTTGACGATCGAACCCTGGGCGTCCTGGACGGCGATCTGGGAATTGGCCAGACCCGCTACAGCACCACGGGTTCCAGCACCTGGCGCAACGCCCAACCCGTCTACCGCGGCAGCGAGCACGTCCAGTTTGCGCTGGGTCACAACGGCAACCTTGTCAACACGGCCGAACTGGCTGAAGAGGCAGGCATGTTGCCCGGAACCGTCAGCAGTGACAGCGATCTGGTGGCCGAGCTTCTTGACCGGCGAGCACGCGAGATTGGTGCGGACGCCGCGGCCGAAGCCGGCTTGAGCCTGCTGGAGATGGCACTGGTGGATGTGCTCCCCAAGCTCAAAGGGGCGTTCACCTTTGTCCTCTGTGATGAGGACCGGGTCGTGGGACTGCGCGATCCCAATGGATTCCGTCCCATGTCACTCGGTCGACTGGCCGGTGGTGGTTGGGTGCTGGCATCAGAGACCCCGGCGCTTGACGTGATGGGCGCCAGCTTCGTCCGCGAACTCGATCCCGGCGAGATGGTGATCGTTGACGCCGACGGCAGCCTGAGGACATTGTTTCCCTTCGCCGATGACGCCATAGATCCCCGGCTCTGCCTGTTTGAGTTTGTGTACTTCGCCCGGCCCGACAGCCGGCTCTATGGACAGTCGGTGCACAAGGCCCGGGTGCGCATGGGTGAGTCGTTGGCTGCGCAGGCGCCGGTGGATGGCGACATGGTCATGGGTGTTCCCGAATCTGGAATCCCGGCGGCGGAGGGATACGCCCGCGCCAGCGGTATTCCCTTTGGTCATGGTCTGGTGAAGAACCGGTACATCGGCCGGACCTTCATTGCGCCCACTCAGGAGATGCGGGCCCTCGGAGTACGGATGAAGCTCAACCCGCTCCGTGACAACATTGCTGGTCAACGCCTGGTGGTGGTTGATGACTCGATTGTCCGCGGTACGACCACCCGGGCCATGGTTGCCATGCTGCGCGAGGCTGGCGCTACCGAGATCCACATGCGTATCTCGTCGCCGCCCTATCGATGGCCGTGCTTCTACGGCATGGACACCGGTACTCGGGGCGAGCTGCTGGCTGCCAATCTGGACGTCGAAGAAATTCGCGAGTACCTGAACTGCGACACGCTGTCCTATCTGACCCTCGATCGGCTGGTAACGGCAACCGGCGCGGTGGGTGCCGGCTTTTGTGACGCGTGCCTGACCGGCACCTATCCGGTGGATGTTCCCGTTGAGCTTGCCAAAGGAGTGCTGGAGGACTCCGACGGTGGGGCGGCGGCGGCCTCGGCTCGTCGATTGAGCTTTGGCGATGTGGTGACCGAGGTGGCAACCGACGGATCCCCCCGTGGGTGAAACCTACGAGGCGGCCGGCGTCAACATTGCTGCCGGCGAAGCCGCGGTCGAGCGAATCAAACCGCTCGTGCGGAGCACCTACCGGCCAGAGGTGTTGGGCGACATCGGCGGCTTTGGAGGTCTGTTTGATCTCTCGCCACTGCTCTCGGCCGCGGTCGGGGCGGCTCCTCGGTTCACCAATCCGGTTCTGGTCTCGGCCACCGACGGTGTGGGCACCAAAGCAATGGTCGCTCACCAGTCCGGTCGCTTCGATTCCATTGGTATTGACCTGGTGGCCATGTGCGTCGACGACCTGGTGTGTGTTGGCGCCGAGCCCCTGCTGTTTCTGGATTACATCTCGGTCGGGGAGTTGGACGGCGACCAGATTGAACCACTGGTGGCGGGCGTGGCCAACGGTTGCCGGCAGGCCGGGTGCGCGCTGGTGGGCGGCGAGATGGCCGAACATCCTGGGGCAATGGCGCCCGGCGAGTTTGATCTGGTGGGCTTTGCGGTGGGCATGGTTGACCGTGACCGGGCCATTGACGGACAGGCGCTGGCCCCCGGTGACGTGCTGATCGGCCTGCATTCTCCGGGCTTGCGAAGCAACGGATATTCGCTGGCTCGGCGTCTCTATTTCGATGTGGCCAACAAAGCGCTCACCGATCCCGCGTGGGACGGAGCATCCCAATCGGTGGCCGATGAACTCCTGGTCCCGTCGGTCATCTACGCACCGACGATTCTCAAGATGCGGGAGGATGCTGGTCTTGATGTCCACGGGGTGGTGCACATCACCGGTGGTGGGATCCCCGGCAACGTTCCCCGGATCCTGAACCCGGATGTCAACGCGCAGATCGACATGACGTCGTGGGAGATCCCCCGGGTGTTTCAGGAGCTACGGCGCATCGGCGACGTTGCTCCCGCGGAGATGGCCAGGACCTTCAATCTGGGCATCGGCATGATCGTTGCGGTTCCGGCCGCGCAAGCGGCAACCGCGTTGGCGGTGGCCGAAGAAGCCGGTCACCCGGGGTCCATCGTCGGGGAAATCTCCATCGGTCTGGGCCGCGTCAACCTGCAGGCGTAGTTCTCACGCCGCCATGAAGGACTGCGCACGGGCGAAGAGTCCGAGCGCCGCGGTGTGCAACTGATCGCCAACCTCCCGGGGTGCCTTTCCCGCCAGTGCTCGCACCCACGTACCTTCGATGAGGATTCCGAGTTTGTAGCAGGCCAGGGTGCCGTACCAGAACGCGTGGGTCATGTCGGCGCCGGTCATGGTGGCGTAGTGCGAGATCACTTCGTCGTAGCCGGGGAACTGGGCGGTTACGGGATTGGTGGTCAGGCCCGCGCCCAGTTCGGGCGGTACGTCACCGGGGCTGCTGTTGCCGACCCCGGTGGCCAACAGCCAACCAAGGTCCAGATTGGGATCGCCAAGGGTTGCGAGCTCCCAATCGACCAGCGCGGCAACCTCGGGTCCGTTGGGCTCAAAGAGCACGTTGGACAGGTGGGCGTCGCCGTGGACGATGCCTTGTCGCTCCTGCACCGGTTGGTTTTCCTTCAGCCACTGACCAATGTCATCGACTCCGGGGAGGTCATCTCGGGTATACCCCGGGGTCTCGAGGTAGGCCTCCCAATGGGATCGCCATCGGGGGACCTGGCGCTCCAACCATCCATCGGGTCGACCGAACCCGTCCAGACCGCTGATGGTGTGATCCACCTGGCTCAGCGCGGCGAGCGCTTCAACATGGGACAGACCCATTCGGTGGCCAATGCCGGGAGTGCAGAGATGGTGGTCGGTGGGGGAAACGGTGATGTTACGACCGTCAATCCATTCGGCCAGGTAGAAGGCTGCACCCAGCACGTCGGTGGTTGCACACGCGGCAATCAGGCGCGGGTGCGGAACCCGTTGTCCCTCCTGCGTGGCACTGAGCGCCGCCAGCACTCGGGCTTCTCTTCGCATGGTCTCGTCGCTGTTCCTGCGTTTGTGCAGCGGCGGCCGTCGCAGGACGAACTGGAGCTGGTCGTCGTTGGAGCCGGCTCGGCTGAAGCGGAGCATGATGTTCTGGGTTCCGCCGGCCAATGGCGTCACCGCACGAATTGGGCCATGACCCAACGACGGGTTCTCCTGCGCGTCCATCCATGCCGTCAGGGCCGCAATGTCCACGCCCGGCGTTGCGGGGTCGTCAGGAGACGTTGCGGGGTCGTCAGGAGACGTTGCGGGGTCGTCAGGAGACGGCGAGCCTGCTTCGGTCATGTCTTCCGCTCCGTGATGGAATCGACTCGCAGCTCACGGGCCGGTTTGGCGGGAAGGCCACCTGCGGCCCGGCAGGCAATGGTGGGAAGCTCCCGGCCAACACTGACCGTCACCCGGTACTCGTCATCGCCGGCTCGGACATCAAACTCGTTGTCCGCATCGGTGGGAGTGATGTGACGGTTGAGGGTGTCCGCTCGCCATCCAAGGGTTGAGAAGACGGCGCGCTCTGCGGCTTGCGCGGGACCGCTATCGGCCCCCCACCAACCTCGACACTGTGGGGCAAGGTCGGCGGCTTCGCCGGTGCGATCGAGGACCTGTTGGAGATCGCCAAGTGAGAGCCAGGCCCACATGCGCCCGTCCGGAAAGGTCATGGCGGTCGGGGCGAATCGATGACCCCCCGTGTGGCTCACGCGAAAGACCGAAACCTCTGGTCCGAGATGAGCGGCGGCTTCGTTGGCCAGCCGGGCACCGTCGGCACCGCAGCAGATGTCGTGGCTGCCCTGGGTGCAGATCAGCACCGCCTGGTCGGTGATTCCGCCGTCCACGGCGAACCGCGAATGGTGGGGAGCCATTGTGTCGAACTCCCGTCGCATTTCCTGGAGGTCCTCATTTGAGTTGACACGGAGACGAACTCCCTGGACGGCTCCATCGCGGCGCCACCAGGCGTGCACGGTGCCAACCGGATTGTCCCGGTTTGGCGTGGACGCCAGGACTCGCACCGTGCCCATTGCGGTGGTGCCTTTGCCGCTGATGCCGGTCAACCATCCATGGTCAAACACGGGCTTGGGCCAGGGGGGCGGCGTGCTGATCAGCACAACCAGATCGACGGCGAGCCCCGTGCCGATCGGGTCAGCCTGAATGGACTTGGTGAAAGGTGCACACCGCGGGGCCTCGGTTGCTGCGGGGAGCAACCGCTCCGCAGCGACGCTCAGAGAAGGGGAGCTCATTGACGCGAGTGTAGGTCCTGCCACCTGGTCCACCAGCGGGGCAACGCTGGTCCCACCGTCTACCCTTTGGGCATGACTGAGAACGCGCCGGTGAGGATTGAAGAAGCCACCGAGGTGACCGCCGAATTGGTCGCCGCCTTCGAGCAACTGATACCCCAACTTTCCTCTTCGAACCCCCCGCCGAACGCTGAGGCGTTGGAGGTCATCGTGCGCTCCGAAGCGTCGACGCTTTTGATCGCCCGCGACCAGACCCGGGATGACCGGATTGTGGGCAGCCTCACGCTGGCCATGTTCCCCATCCCCACCGGACTGCGAGCGTGGATTGAGGATGTGGTGGTGGACGGGGACACTCGCGGAAAAGGTGTTGGCCGGCTGCTCAACGAGGTGGCATTGGAACGGGCGAAAGCGGCTGGCGCATTGACGGTGGACTTGACCAGCCGCCCAACCCGAGAGGCCGCCAACCGCCTTTACCAACGCATTGGTTTTGAGGAACGCGCAACCAACGTGTACCGCTACACGCTCTGAGCTCGCCCCTACCAGCCCCGGTCCAGGGCGAGGTCGCGGATCTCGTCGGGTCGAAACCGGATCAGGCCGTCTTCGAGGTCGTAGGCCGCAATGTCGCCGGCGTTGACCAGGTCCAGGAGTTCCTCGGGCGAGACCCGAAGCGCAATCGACGCCTGGGAGGGGTCGAGGAGTGGCTCCGACGAGCGGCGGCGGGGGGCACCGCCGCCCGTCGGGTGGTGGGGCGAAGGGGACATGAGCGGTTCCGTGGGGGAGAGAAACAGGGTGGACATGGGTGCCTTTCCGCCGGGGTGAAACCGGCAACACGGATCGGGTGCGATCGATGAACTGCCCCCAGTGTCGAGACGTCCTCCCCAACTGGTTCCCCCGCCATTCCCATGGTTGGCTCGACGGGTTCCCGCGGCCCGTTTCCCATGGGAAACGCCGGATTTACGCGGCGAAACGCCGGATTCTCACCGGAGAAAATCAGTGATTCGGCGTGCGGGAATGTCGTGCGGTGGGGTCCCTGGTCAGGTGCCGCAGTGCGGCGGCGGTCTCGTAGACCGCGACCAGCAGTGAACGGGGCCAGGCGCGCAACGGTGCTGGACGCCCGATGGTGAACACCCGTTCTCCATCTTCGGGGTGAATCCCCAGCCAGTGGCGTCGTCCCCGAGCGGCGTGCAACGGGTTGGAGACCAGTAGCACCCGGTCATCGGGCGCCACCATGGTGCGAACGTTGTGCACGTTTTCCCACGTTGTGGTCGACTCGGTTTCGCATCGTTGTTGATGGGCCGGTAGCCCCAGCTCGGTGGCGATCTTCGCCATGGTCAACGCTTGAACCTCGGCGGTGGTCACCCGACCGCCAGCGATGATGAGCTCCCGGGCACCGCTGTCCCGCAGGGCCTGCACGCCGGCATGGACCCGGCGACGTTGCGTTGGGGACGGCGCGCCATCAGGGGTACCCCCACACCCCAGAACGACGACGACCTCGACGGCTCCTTCGGGGGGTCGGTGCCGACGGGCGGCGAGGCGGTGAGCCAGCTCCGAAGCGGCCACCGTCACCGGTCCAATCACCAACCCAAACCCGGCAGTGCGGCGCGTAACCATGGTCGTCAGTATGACCGGTCCGGTTGGGTGAACGACTGATCGCCAGTTCGATCGTGAGGGGTCGAACTGAACTACGGTGAACGGGCGGAGCGTTGAGACAACAGCGGGTTGAACCAACGCCACCGTGTTGCGGGCAGAACGTACAACCAGGGGTGGGACATGACAGATTCGGCGGACGCGTCTTTTTCCGGTATCACCGAGTTACGCGTGCACGGCGTTGGGGGAGCGACGCCTGAGGAACTGCTTGGGGTGCCGCATGCGAAATTGGTGGCCGGCACCGACGAGGCCGGCTTCTTCCGGCCGGCGGCGTGGCTGCCGGGGATCACTGCGGCCGATCATCTGGAAGCGTACTCATGGGGCGGGATCACGTCCCGGTCGCGGAGCCGAGCGCTGTGGGTGTTTCTCCTGCCGTTCGCGATGCTCAACATTGCGGGCTGGATGTTCTCGGCCCATGATCCGGGATGGCGTCGACCGGCGTCGGTGATTCTGGTTCGTCTTGCTGCGTTGCTGAACACGGCGATCTTCACGACCATGTTCGCGGTGCTGTTGATTGACGTGGTCAGCTACGAATGCGCTACGACCGCTGACTGTGACCGCACCTGGTTTTTGGCTCCGTGGCGATGGTGGACCGACTCACCGTCGGAGGCGGTTGGGGTGGGCGTCATTGCGCTGGCCGGCGTGGTGCTGGCAGTGGCCGCGCTCGCTCGTCTCTCACGCAGTCACGCACCGCGATATCAATCTTCCACCAGCACTGCGGACCCCGCTCGACAGGTCAATCTGGCATCGCCGGAGCTGTGGCGTCGAGGTGACGTGGCGCATTGGCTGGGGACCACTCATCTGAGTTTTGGTTTGGCCATCGTCAGCCTCTTTGGTGTTGAAGCCGCCAGCCGCCAACGGGTGAGTCTGGCCGGCGAGGTGCCCGGAGTTTTTGGATCGGCGACCTTTCGGGACTCGTTGACGGGGGCATCGCAAGCGGCAACCGTTGTCAGTCTGGTCGTTGTTGTTCTGAGTATTGCGTTGGTGGCGAGCTTTGGTCGAGTGTCCACCCGGATCCTGCCGGTGGTGCTCGTGCTCTCGGTCGTTGGCCTGGTGCTGGCGGTCGTGGACCTCTTCACTATCAATGAGAGCGCCCCCACCGATCTACTCACCAACGACGCCGCCGACCTGGTCCTCGTTCAAACGGTGTCGAGGGTGATTTTCGGGGCGTTCATCCTGCTCTTTGGACTCTTCTGGCTGTGGTACCTGGCCCGGGTGGCCTACCGGTTGTTTCGGCCGAAGCGAACTGGCGTCACCAAAGCGAGGGTCGGACTCACCGCACTGGCCTTCACCGGCGCCTCGGGTGATGCGACCGATGGGTGGGTGCGTCGATTGCGGCGCGCCACAACCCGTATCTGGATCAACGACAACGATCCGGTCATGAGCCTTCAGGCGGTGGTTCCCGTTTTTGGTGCAGGGGTGGTTGTCGCCATCGGGTCCAGCGTCATTCTGCAGATGCAGCGGTTGCTGGGAACCGACTATCCCGAAGACCGGCTCAAGCAGGTTGCCGCCCTGGGTTTCGGCTGGGTTTTCGTGCTGATTCTGGTTGGCCTGGCGGGCTGGTTCAGTGCGCCGGGCCGACGGCCGAGTCAGATCGCTCGGGACTACGAGGGCCAAACCGATGTCGGCCGGAGCGAGGACAACCAGGTTGATCGGGTGGACCCGGATGACCCGGTGGACGGTGCATGGCTCAAAAAGATCAGCGACGCGGAGTCCGCGGCCCAGATCACCGATCGGGCCGAGACGCTCATGACCGTGCCGGCGGTGATCGTGCTGGTGCTGTTCATTGCCCTGGAGGTCCTGGGTCTCGGCGCCACTGTTCTGGCGGCGGCCGGTCCGGCGGTATGGGCGCTCAGCGTGTTGCCGATCGCGCTGGTGGGGGCAATGAACCGGTTGTACCGCGACCGGAACTTTCGACGGGCGTTGGGAATTGTCTGGGACGTGGCGACCTTCTGGCCCCGATGGTTCCATCCATGGGCGCCGCCGTCCTATGGCGAGCGGGCTGTTGATCAGCTTTGCCGGCGGCTGGAGGTGCTGACCGCCGCCAATGGCGGCGTGGTGCTCTCAGCGCACAGCCAGGGCACCGTGGTGGCCGCGGCCGCATTGGCCCAGCTCGCCCCGGACGTTCGTGGTCGAGTTGCGCTGGTGACCCACGGTTCACCACTCACCCGGGTGTACGGCCGTTACTTCCAGGAGTTCTTTTCTCAAGACGCAATGGCCGAAATCGCCGACGGCCTCGTGATGGCGAGAATTGACGACGGGGTTGGACCTTCGTGGCGCAACCTCTACCGCCGTACCGACTACATCGGCGGGCCCATCATCGCTCGGACCTCCGATGAACGTCGGTTGGCCAGCCAGATCCGGCCATGGATTGACGACACGGCACTGCGGGATCCGCACGATCCCACACCGCTCATGAAAGGCGACCCTCGTCCGGTGAACCGAAACCACTCGGACTACTACGCCGATCCGGTCTACGCAGCCACGGTGGCGGACTTTGCGAAACGACTCAACCCGAAGGAGCTTCCGTTGCGGCCAACGAGCCCAGCACCCGAGTGATCACGGCCTCCACCCGGTCCGCCAACTCCGCATCGTCGATCTTTGATTCCCGGGCCAGAACCTCCTGGAACATCGCAAACCCATAGGTCAGGCATACGCCAACGATCTGAAGCGCTTCGAGGTCAAGGTCCTGAGGGATTTCGCCGTCGCTTTGCCGCTGGCGAAAGCCCTGAAGAGCACCGTCGCGGAACGGCATCAGACGGGTCTCTTCGTCGCCATCGAGTATCAGCGCGGTCAGCAGGCGGACGACATCCTGATTCTCCACCAGGAACCGAAACTGTCGGTTCACCTGTTGCTCCCACGTGCCCACCGGGCCCGAAGGCATGGCGCTCATGCTCTGGTTGACTCGACGACGCAGCGCGGACCGCAACAGCTCCCGCCTTGATCCAAAGTAGTGGTAGACGAGCCCCCTGTTCATTCCGGCCTCGTCGGCAACCGCCCGCAGGTTCAGTCCGGCCAGCAGACCTTCGGTCTTGAGGAAGCTGAGCGCGGCGTCTTCGAGGCGGATCTCGGTGCGCTCACGTTGCGTTTGTTTTGGCTTCATGTGAATTCTCCGACGACTGTCCGGCGACGCCCGCCGCTTCACCTTTCGCCAAGTGGCTACAGGGATTTTCGACGTTGGCCGAACGTACCAGCCCGAACTCGATAGTGCACGAAACATCACCGAAACATCACCGAAGCATCACCGAAACACTGTCGTCCCGCAAGAAAAGCCCGGAAACGCGCACGGTGAAGTCCAACGGGTTGGATTGATTCGGCGGTTGGTGACGGTGGGCGCCAAGGTCAATGGCGCGACTCAGTAAGTGAGTTGCTCACCAATCAGGTGACGGGTGTCGTTGAGTGACTCGACGACCATGCGGTCATCGCCGACTCGAAGTCGGTGGACTGAGCAGTGCGCGGTGGTGAAGAAGAAGTCCATGGGTATTCCCAGCTCGTGGCCGACGATGGCGTTGATCACACCGCCATGACAGGCAACGACCACCCGGGCCGTATCACCACCGGTCGAACGGTGACGGGCACGGATGGCGTCGATGGCCGCGGCGACGCGAGCTCGAAGTTCCTCGCCGGTCTCACTGAGCGCAAACGTTTCCCAGCGGCGAGTGGCGATGAAGGCCTCACCGCGTTGCTTGAGCTCATCATCGTCGATGAGATCCCGCATGCTCTTACCGTCCGGGACATCCCGGCCGATCTGGATTTCTCGGAGCCGTTCGTCGACCACACACTCCAGGTCATGGTGGCCGGCGATGGCCAGGCCGGTGTGGTGGGCGCGCCGAAGGTGGCTTGAGTAGACCGCAGATATTGCCTCGCCGCGCAGGAACTCACCAACGACCTGAGCCTGTTGTTGACCCAACCTGCTCAACGGCGAGTCATCCACTTTGCGGTCGGCCTGTTGTCCGTGGCGGACCAGGATTATTTGCAGGTGTTGTCCGTCGTCGAGCAGGGCGTGACGAAACGGGTCTGGGGCTGAGGGTTCGGGTGACGGTTGGGCCGCTTGGGGTTCAGACACCGGCGACCCGGTAATCCGAGATTTGGGTGTCGGGCGCACCGAGATCAGCGAAGTTGTCCGCGTTGCGGGCCTGCATGAAATCCGACCATGCGAAGGGACGGTAGACGGGGTCATCGCCGGTCATGGTCACCAGCTCGGGAATGGGTTCGACAACCGCATTGCGCACCGGATTGAGGAAGTACGGAATGCTCATTCGATCCTGAGTTGTCATGGTGAGAACGCGATGTTCCGCGGCCCGGTAGCGGTCGTTGGTCCACACCTGCATGGTGTCGGCCAGGTTGACCACAATGGTTCCGGGCTGCGGTTCGATGTCCAGCCATTCACCGGACGCCGATCGGGCCTGGAGGCCGCCGGTGTCGTCCTGCAGCAGCAGCGTGAGAACCCCGGAGTCGGTGTGGAACCCGAGCGCAGTCTCACCCAGCTCGATGAGGTCCTCTCGTTCGTCTTCGGGGACGGGATCGCCGACCGGGTAGTGGTTGAGACGAACGGCGCTGGTGTTGGGATCGCCGCGGTAGTGGCTGGCTTGTTGGTCAGTCAGCCCAAGGGAGTTGTGGACAACGGTTGTTGTTCGCATCGCCAGGTCGCTGAACGCATTCCAGAACGTGGCGAGCGTTGACCGAAAGTCGGCGGGGGTGGACGGCCAGCGGTTCAATTCGTCACCGCGGGACGAGGACGGGTCGATGAAATCGAAGACCTGTTTGTGGTCGCGCCGACGTTTGGTGAGCTCCCGGTCGTAGTAGCCGAGGGGGTTGGTGCTGTCCCGCATGATTGCGGTTCGGTTTGAACGGTCAGTGTCGAAGAAAGCGCGCGCCTGCTGCCAGGTGTTGGCAATGACCTCATCAAGGCCATGGCCCTCCAGAAGGAAGAAGCCGTGATCGCGACACGCCCGATCGATCGCGCTCAGTGACTTGTCGGTCGGCGCCGAGATGTCAATTGTGGGGACAATCATGAACACCAGTATGACTGGCCGGGATATGTCAGCTGACAGCGATTTCGGCGGTGATGCAATTGCGGCGAGAAACCCGGGCGCACGGGCGGAACTATCGTCGGGAACAATACAGGGCGATGTCGACGAGATGTTGGCGGTGCCAAACCAAATCGAACAGGCGACGCCATGGTCCATCACCCCATGGTCCATCACCCCCGCGTGGTCGCCGGCGGAAGCGGAGAAACGGTTATGGGTAACGTGTTGATCATTCTGGCCGACGAGCATTCACCGCGTTTTATGGGGTGTTCGGGCCATCCGGTGGTACAGACGCCCAACCTCGACGCCCTGGCGGCGGCAGGAGTGCGGTTCACCAATGCGTATACGCCGTCGCCCATCTGTGTGCCGGCTCGGGCCAGTTTCCAGACCGGCCGGTGGGTGCATCGGCTGGGAGCATGGGACAGTGCACATCCCTATCGAGGGGAGGTACCGGGTTGGGCCCATGCGGCGCGGGACGCCGGGTGGACAACCACCTCGGTTGGCAAGCTGCACTACGGAGCAGTGGACCAGGACCATGGGTTCACCAAAGAGATCCTGCCAATGCACGTGGTCAACGGTGTTGGATGGGTCCAGGGTCTTGACCGCCGGCCGTCGGCTCGATATCCCGAAGCCGTCGAATACGCCAATGACGTGGGCATTGGCGAGTCCACCTACGTGACCTATGACCGGGCGATTTCAGCGGCCTCGGTGCAGTGGTTGGCCGACCATGGCGATGACGCCGAGCCCTGGGTGCTGTTGGTGTCGTTTGTGTCGCCGCACTACCCGCTGACGGTTCCGCACCAATACTGGGATCGGTACGAGTCGGCGGCCTCCGCCGGGACGCTGGCGGCGGAAATTCCGCCGGTGGACGAGACCCATCCGCAGGTCCAGTCGGTCAAGGATTTCTTCGGGTACGGGAACGGCTTCGATGTTGGGCCGGATTCGCCAACAACAGAAGATGGTCGCCGCGCGTACTTTGGTCTGTGTTCGTTTCTTGACGACCAGGTCGGCGCGGTTCTCGGCGCGCTCGATGCATCAGGGGCCGCCGACGACACGCACGTGATCTTCACCTCCGATCACGGCGACATGGCCGGCAACCGGGGACTGTGGGCCAAGAGCCACATGTTCGAAGACTCGGTGGGGATTCCCATGATCATGCGCGGCCCCGGCGTTCCGGCCGGCCAGGTGAGTGACACGCCCGTCAACCTGGTGGACGTGCATCCCACCGTGCTGGCTTTGACCACCGGCGTTGCTGATGCCGAAGCCGATGGCGAGTCACTCTTGGCGCTGGCCAGCGCGGCCAACGACTCGCGCGTCACGTTCTCTGAGTATCACGATGGTGGGTCAACCACCGGCTACTTCATGGTGCGAAGTGGTCCATGGAAGTACGTCCACTACGAAGGTGCACGGCCGCAACTCTTTGACCTGTCCGCGGATCCGAAGGAGCTTCAGGATCTGGGGACCAACCCGGCCTATGAGACGGTGCGGGTGGAGATGGATGCGACGTTGCGATCGATCGTGGATCCAGCGGCTGCGGACCGACAGGCGTTTGCGTCCCAGGCGGCGTTGATTGAAAAACTTGGCGGAATGGACGGACTGGCCAACGCGTTCCGCTTCAACCACACGCCGGCTCCCACCAGCTGAACGTCGGGGGCTCAGGCGGCCACACGGTTGGTCTGGATCAGATGGTGGGCTCGGCGCGTTGCTCGATGGACACCCCGCTGCTGAGCGCAAACTGATAGGCCAGATCGAAGACCTGCGGCGGCGAAATGATCGCCCCGGCCAACGAACCATTGATGGTGAAACCCAGATGGCGCGCCCCTCGCAGGTCCACGCGGGTGAACTGGCAGCGGTCAACGGTCGCCGCCTCAAGGGAGCAGCCGTCGAAGGTGACGTCGGTGAGTTTTGCGTCATAGAGGTCGGCTTCGGTGAGTTCCACGTCCCGCAACGAGGTTCGGGTTACCGCCGCCATGCGGATGCCCAGGTAGCGGGCGATGCCACCGGTGATGACCATGTCACTGAACTCGCCGTCGGCCAGGTTGGTGCCAATCATCTTGCAGTCGCTGAGGGTGACCGAGTCCAGCGAGGACACGGTGAGCCGGCTGAGATCGCACGTGTGCAATGTGCAACGGGTGCAGTCAATGGTGAGCGAGGCGTGGTCGGCAAACGAGACGCCGGTCAGCACGCAGTCGGTGAGCGACAAGCTCATGTCTTCGCCGGCCGGCAGGACGTGGTTGGGAAGAGGTCCGGTGATGGCGGCCCCTTTGATGGTGGCGGAGCTGCCAACGATGTCAACGTCGCCGTCCCACGGTTGGACGTTGCGAGGCGAAACGATTTTCGGGGGTCGGGCCCACGGCTCGGTGGGCGTGACCACCGGCATCAGGCGCGGCCAGCTTCGGTTTCGTCTTTACGGTTTCGGCCGGCCAGCTTGATCAGCTCCTCGTGGAGTTCAAACCAGACCGTGTGATAGCTGTCCAGCAGCGGATGGGCCATGTAGCGCTGGTCATCTTCGGCCAGACGATCCAGCGCTGCTTCCAGACGCGCGTGATATCGACCAAGCCGGGGGAGGACGGTGGTCAGTTTGGCGATGATGGGAGTGACCCCCGAGTGAACCTCGTTGTGGAGCCGGCGGATCACCGCGGCGTCATAGTCCGGGTCCTCGTGGTCATTGGGGACCTGCGCTCCGTCCACCGTGTGAACCTGCCACGCGGTCACCACTTCTTTGAGTGCCCGGTTCGGCCGATGGAACGCGTCAAGAGCGGCGTTGCAGGCATCGAGCGCTGCACTTTCGGACGTGTAGAGCCCCGCCACGTGCTCGGCCCCGAGCGGTGTGGGCCGCATCCGGCCGCCGTTCAGTTCGGCGATCAGGCCGTGCTGTTCAAGTTCGACAAAGAGTTCACTGATGCGCTCCTCATTGGTGCCCAGTGTTTCGGCCAGGCCGTCGGCTTTCGCCATGCCTTTCAGCGCCAACGTCCGCAGGCAGTCGTCGGCGTTCACCTCCGCAGATCCTTCGGCGGTTGGCGCCTGCCCATTGGCGGCCCGGGCCCACGTGGCAATCGTCGCCACCTCGGGCAGTGGCTGGGTATCAGCATGCCGCTCGCCCAACAGAACCCGTCCGGTATCACCGTCGACAGTGATGGTCTCACCGGCCAGCACTCGCCGGTCACCAGCAAGAATCGCGTCATTGGTCAGTTGGATGTCCGCGCACCCGACAACGGCCGCCAATCCCCATGACCGAGCGACAACGGCCGCGTGGCTGACCATGCCGCCCAACGTTGTGACAAGTCCAACCGAAGCTGCCATCCCGTGGACGTCGGCTGGCGACGTTTCCCGGCGGACCAGGATCACAGGTTGGCCGCGTTGCTCTCGGGCCACCGCATCGTCGGGGTCAAGCGACACCACGCCAATGGCTCGGCCCGGCGATGCGGCCAGGCCGGTGGCGATGACCACATCTTCGCCCGCCGCGGCGTCGCCCTGTTGGACTGGCAGGCGGGGTGGGTCATCCATGTGCTCCGCGCAGCGCCGTACGGCTTCGGCCCGGTCAACGGGGAAGTCCGGATCGTTGGCCATCTGCACTGCGGTACGGAAGGTGGCGGCCGGACTGCGTTTGGCCACGCGGGTCTGCAGCAGCCAGAGTCGACCGTCCTCCACCGTGAACTCCAGGTCAACCATGTCCGACGTGTGATGCTCAAGCCGGGTCGCCACGGCGTTCAGTTCGGTCCAAATGTCCGGCCACCTTTGTTGAAGGTCGGTCAGCGGTTGAGTCTGGTGGGTGCCAGCCACCACGTCTTCGCCCTGCGCGCCAACAAGGAAGTCGCCCATCAGGCCGGGCTCTCCGGAGGAGGGACTCCGGGAAAAGGCAACGCCGGTACCGGAGCGGGCGCCCATGTTTCCAAAGACCATGGCCTGAACATTTGCCGCGGTGCCAAGGTGATGATCGATCCGTTCGCGGTCTCGGTAGGCGGCGGCCCGAGGCGCATGCCAGGAGCCGAAGACCGCTTCGACGGCGGCGTTCACCTGCTGCTGCGGGTCGGTTGGCACCGGATAACCCGCGGCGCTGACGGCGGCCGCAAATGCCAGAGAGCGTTCTTCATCGTTGGTGCCGGTGACGGTTGCGTCCAACGATCCAAGTTTGGCGACGGGCGCACCCAGAACGACCTGCGCATAGCTGGTGATGGCGCGCCGGAAGGTATCCCAGGCGAAGGTTGAATCGCCGGTGAGTTCTGCCAGACCCTGCGCAACCTCGTGGGTCATGCCGGCGTTCAGGACCGTGTCCATCATCCCGGGCATCGACTGGACGGCGCCTGATCGAACACTGACCAGCAACGGCGCCGTCGGGTCGCCGAGGTGTCGCCCCACCGCGCCCTCGAGGGTCGCCATACCCGCCGTGGTGGCGTTGCTCAACTCTGAGGACCAGCCGGAGTTCAGATACTCCAGACACGCAGTGGTGGGAATGGTGAACCCCGGAGGTACCGGAATCCCCAACTGTGTCATGGTGGCCAGGCCTGCTCCTTTGCCACCGAGAAGGGCTTTGAGCTCGCCGGCTGGCTGCTCATGGGCATGATCGAATGTGTAGAACCATTTCACCGGCGTTGTCCCCCCTGTTCGCGGTCAAAGCTACTGCGAGGTGCGCTCAGGCTGGTAGCTCGACCGTTCCCTTGTCAACGTCCACCGTGATGGACTGGCCGGTGCTCATGGTGGCGGTTGCGTTCTCGGTCCCGACCATCGCCGGGATCGCAGGTTGGCGGGGCCACGATTGCGACGGCGGTCAACCGAACAGGACGTCAGCGCATCAAAGTGGTAGAACCGGAGCTGTGTGCGGCAGCACAGGATGAAAGGCGAGCGCGATGGCGGCAGGACAAGTAGGGGTCACCAGAGAGCGGCTGCTGGAGACGTTCTGGCTGGGATCCGAAGACGGTGAGCAATTTGTCACGTCCTATCGAGCGCTGCAGATCTTCATTGGTCTCCTGGCGCTGACCTTGACGCCGATCGTTGTGTTCATCGACGAAGTCTTTGGTGACGATGTGTTTCACGGTTCGCTCAGTCACTACTACTACGGCCCGGGTCGAAACTGGTTTGTTGGCGCGCTGTTTGCCATGGGTCTGTTCCTGGTGACCTACCAGATCAAACCCCGAAAGGGCTATGGAATCGACAACGTCCTGAGCATCGTGGGGGGCACTGCCTGCGCAACCGTTGCGCTAACGCCAACGCCCGAGAATGAAAGTGACCGAGCACTGAATGTGCACAACGTCTCGGCGGGAATTCTCTTTGTCATCCTGGCCATCTTCTGCCTCTTCCTCTTCACCAAGTCGGCACCGGGCAAACCACTGACCGATGCAAAGCGGCGGCGCAACACGATCTACCGGGCGTGCGGGCTCACGATCGTGGCCGCGCTGGTCGTTCTGGTCTGGGCTCGAAGCAGTGGCTGGGACCTGGTCTTCCTGTGGTCCGAGATTGTGGCGGTCACCGCGTTTGCCATTGGCTGGTTGGTCAAAGGTCGATTCTTCGGTTTCCTCAATAATCCTGAACCCGGCAATGATCCCGAACCCGACGTCGAGGTCGTTGACCCCAAGGCCGCCGATGCCGACGATGCCGCCTATGCCGCCGATGTCACGTTGACCGAAGGCCAGCCGACCCACTGATTGGCCTCGCTCGCTCCACCGGCCCGCGACGAGGACCGACCGAGCTGGCGAGTTCGGAGAGTGACTGGCCAACCTGCTCTACCATTGCCCCATGGTGAACACGTCGGTTGAGCAAATGACGGGGCCGCTTGACGGTCGGGTCTTCGTGATCACCGGCGGCAACGGTGGCATTGGTCTCGGCCTGGCCGAAGGCATCGCTGACAATGGCGGTTCGGTCGCGGTGTGGGGTCGGAGCGCCCAGAAGAACGAGACCGCAGTTGCCAGCTTGACCGAGCGCGGAGCGTCGGCCCACGGGTGGGTCTGCGACGTAAGCGACGAGGACGCCGTGGTGTCAACAATGGCCCAGACTGTGGCGCACTTCGGGCGCCTGGATGGCCTGTTTGCCAACGCCGGCCGCGGCGGAACCGGCACGCCGTTCCTGGATCTCACGCTCAAGGAGTGGCGGGCCGTCATGGCGGTCAACCTCGACGGGGTGTTCCTGTGTCTGCGCGAAGCGGCGAGGGTGCTGGTTGAACAGGGATCCGGCGGCAGCCTGGTGGCCGTCTCCTCCACATCGGCCATTCACGGTGCGGCCGGCAACGAGGCCTACGGGACGTCGAAGACGGCGCTCAACGGACTGGTCCGGGCGCTGGCGGTTGGGCTGGCCCGGCATCAGATCCGGGTGAACTCACTGCTGCCCGGGTGGACCATGACGGACTTGGCGGCGTCGGCCTATGAGAACGACACCTTCCGCCAGGTCACCACCAAGCGCACCCCGGTGCGCCGCTGGGCCGATCCTGCGGAGTTTCGGGAGGTGGGGGCGTTCCTGGCCAACCCGGATCTGAGCTTCCACACCGGCCAGCAGGTCTGCGTCGACGGCGGCTACACCATTTTCTAACCGTCTTCTGTTCGTCTTCTATCCGGCTTCTGCTGTCGCAGTTGCGCGGGGGTCGCGGGCCAACAGGACCGGCAGAATGGCGAGTCCGATCAGGTGGTAGGCAAACACGACCGACATGGTGAGCGCAATGCCGATGTGGGCGGCGACCATCGCCGCGCTCCATGACCATCGGATCCTGCGGCCAGTCAGGACGATGATCGGCGCGCCGAGTTCGAGCCCCAGCAGAGCAATTGCGGCCACGGTGAGCAGTGCGGTGTGGTCGAGCAACAGGTCGGCGGCCACGGGTTGTCGTTCGCCGAAGACGGCGAGGCGTTGGGCCGAGAAGCCAATGTGGTTGGCCAGGGTGTTGCCGGTGGCCCAGCCAAGCCCGCCGATGCGCAACTTGGCGATGCCTGAGACCAGGTAGGTGGTGACGGTGATCAGGGCGGCGAGCTGCACCGGGTGGCCATAACGCTGGTGGTCGGGAGCGGTGGACGAGCGGCGCGGCCAGGTGATGGCGTCGGCCGATGGGCTGAAGCCGACGACCAGTGCGTGGACGGCGACCAGGTTTTCGAACCACAGAATCTGACCCCAGGACGATCGCCAGGTGAACAGCGCCAGCACCGCCAGTCCGAACAGGGGTCCGATGATCCGGTGAGCGGCGCCGATGGTGAGTGCGGCGCCGAGGACGATGGTGGCGCCGAAGAGGAGGTGGATCAGTGCCGCGGGCGGCGGGCCGGTGAGGATGCGACCGATCCCGACCGGGTCAAAACGTTGGGCGTCATTGGTGGCCAGGCTCAGGAATGACGGCGCCCGGACAATCAGGTAGACGGTGGTGTAGAGCCCGACGGCGGCGCGGAAGATGCCCAGGTGGCGGGCCGAGCCCTCGGGCACAAGCGCCGCAATCATGGATCGCATTCGCGGTGGACGGTGCGCGTGAGTAGTTGGCCGGTTTGGAGGTCCACGCGATCGGCCACCAGCTGAATGGTTGGTGGTGAAGCATTGGGGGCGCGGTCGATGATCTCGGTGCAGAGCGTTTCGCCGCCGTCGCGATGGAGTTCGGTACTCAGCAGCGACTGCGCAACGAGCGGGTCGTCCGTGTTGGCGATCCAGTCCAGCGACAGCCGGTGCCAGTTGCCGTCAGGTCCGATGATGACGGCGGTGTTGAATGTGGCCATCGCCGGTCGGGCCTCCGCATACATGGGATAGCTGGACAGCGGAAACGAATCCCTGCCGGTCACTGCAGGAAGCGCGACCAACGCAACGACCACCAGCGAGATCATTGCTCGGACTGCCCCGCTGGTCGACCACTTCTCCATCGCCCCATGGTGTCAGACCGCATGTCCGAACCAGCGCCGCCGATGCGCAGTATTTCGGCCGGTGGTCGTCCCCCTCGCGTAGTATGTTGCGCGTCTACGGGAGAAGGACATCATGATCGGAATCAGGACACCGACGCGGCTCATTGCCATCTTGTTGGCGGTTGGACTGTTGGCTGCCGCGTGTGGCAGCGACAGCACCGAATCGGCCAGCGGGTCTTCGGGCTCATGCGACGAGGTGGTCACCAAAGTTGATGGCACGCTCACCGTGGCCACCGGCGAGACCGTTTTCCCACCGTGGATGGGCGCCGGCGATGATGACTTCGACGATCCATCCACTGGCACCGGCTTTGAAGGAGCGTTGGTGTTTGCGTTGGCCAGCGAGTTGGGATTCGCAGCCGCTGATGTGACTTTTGTGCGCACCCCGTTTGACACGGTGATCGCCCCCGGAGCAAAGGACTGGGACTTCAACATCCAGCAATACTCCATCACCGCCGAGCGTGATGAGGTGGTGGACTTCTCCAACGGTTACTACCAGGTGGAGCAGGCCATCATCGGCGCATCGGACAGTCCGGCCGCATCCGCCGGCAGCATCGGTGACCTCAAAGATCTGCGGCTGGGGGCCGCCATTGGTACCACCAGCCTCACCTACGTGGATGACGTGATCGAGCCCGACGCACCCGCGCAGGTGTATGACGACAACGCTGCGGCAAAAGCCGCATTTGACGCCGGCCAGGTTGATGCCATCGTCTTTGATCTCCCGACCGCGTACTTCGTGACCGCGGTGGAGATCACCGATGCGTCGATCATCGGCGTGTTGCCCCGGACCGAATCGCCAGAAGAGCTGGGAATGTTGTTTGAAGACGGCAGCGCGCTGGTGCCCTGTGTGAATGACGCCCTGGCCACGCTGCAGTCCAACGGAACGATTGCCGCACTGGAAGACGAATGGCTGAACCAGGGCGGCTCGGTACCGACCTTGGGCAACTGATACCCCAATGACTCGTCCCCCTCGAGGGATGTTCGCGTCCACGTCGACGCTGCTGGATCAGGAGGGGGCCAGGGCTGCGATCATTGCGGTCGTTTCCACGCTGGTGTTCTTCGGCGGCGCCATTGCGCTGGTGGTTACCAGTCCCAACTGGCCCCGGGTGCGCGATCAGTTCTTCAACCCGGACGACTTTGCGGCGGCGGCGCCCAATGTGGTCCGGGGGTTCTGGCTGAACCTGGAGCTGTTTGGCTGGTCGATGCTGGTCATCCCGTTCCTCGCGTTGGTGGTGGCGGTGATGCGCAGCCTGCGGGGTCCAGCCTTCCTGCCCATTCGACTCCTGGCGGTGGCCTTCACTGACATATTCCGGGGTATTCCACTCATCCTCCTGGTGTTGTTACTGGGCTTTGGTGTGCCCGCCCTGCAGATCGGTTTCCTGCCCAACGGCGCGCAGTTCTGGGGGCTGGCGGCGCTGTCGCTCAGCTATTCGGCCTACACCGCCGAGATTTACCGGTCCGGTATCGATGCGGTGCCTGAGAGCCAACGATCTTCGGCTCGAGCCGTCGGCCTGACGCAGTGGCAGGCGTTGCGATTTGCGGTGCTGCCCCAAGCGATACGGAACGTGGTGCCTGCGCTGATGAACACGGTGGTGAGCTTGCAAAAAGACGTCGCGCTGGTTTCGATTCTTGGCATTCGCGAAGCCGTCCGCGAGGCCCAGATCTACACCACTCGCACCTTCAACTACACCAGCTATCTGGTGGCCGCCGCCCTCTTCCTGGCCATCAGCATTCCGCTCACGCGCTTTGTCGATTGGTACACGGCTCGGGATCGGGCCCAACGCAGTCAGTCGCTGGTCTGATGGCAGATCACAACCGGGACAGCGAGGCGAGCCCCGCCAAATTGGAGCTGGTGGACGTGCACAAGTCCTATGGCTCCAGGGGGGTTCTCAACGGGATGAGCCTGGCGGTGGCTGAGCATGAGGTGGTGTGTCTGATTGGTCCCAGCGGTTGCGGCAAGTCCACGTTGTTGCGCTGTGTTGATCTGCTCGACCCCATCGACGGTGGCCAGATCCTGATGGACGGGGTGGAGATCTCGGCGCCGGGCGTGGACAGCAACGCGGTTCGCCGACGGATTGGGATTGTGTTTCAGTCCTTCAATCTGTTTCCCCATTTGACGGTGCTCGACAACGTGACGCTGGGACCCCGCCGGGCGCATGGGGTGGCGAAGGAGGAAGCAGAAGACCGAGCCATGGAGTTGCTCAACCGGTTTGGCCTGGGCGAAAAGGCCGACGCCTATCCCAACCGGATCAGCGGAGGGCAAAACCAACGGGCCGCGATCGTCCGGTCGCTCATGGGTGACCCGGAGATCCTGCTCCTCGACGAGGTCACGTCCGCGCTCGACCCCGAGCTGGTGGGGGAGGTGCTGGCGGTGATCCGAGATCTGGCCGACCGCGGACTGACCATGGTGCTGGCCACCCATGAGATGGGGTTTGCGCGCGACGTTGCAGACCGGGTGGGGTTCCTTCACGAAGGCCGGGTATTGGAGCACGGGCCGCCAGCCCAGCTGTTCTCGTCCCCCACTCAACCGCGGACCCAGCAGTTCCTGGCGCGGGTGATAGAAGCCGGCCGGTTGTGACTGGTGCAAGGGACCTCTGAGCTGTGCGGTGCCCATGGGGTCTATCCCATGTGGCAGTTGGCCACCGACTCCAGCGGACGGGTTGTGTCAAACTCCCGACCGGGGCAGAGCTGAATCAACTCCTGGGCCGGCGCCCGATACCCATAGGGATAGAAGCCTTCCTGCCGCGGCACCAGCGAGACCAGGGGGTTGCGTCCGAGGAGTCCGATTTCGCAATCGGCCCGGGTGTTGTTGCAGTTCTGCACCCACTGGTCCATTGCGTCTTCGTTCCATGCGCCAAACCAGTCGGCATGGGCGGTGGTCCCGCCGGGCAGGATCGTTCCATCGTGGCGGACGTCGGAACTCAGATGCAGGTCGGTGAGCGAACCGCCGTACTCGTCCGGACTGAAGAAGATGCGGTACATGATCGAGGACACGTCATAGGGGTGCGAGGCGGGACAGCTGGGGCTGTAGTACCCGCCGTCGGAGTAGTCCATGTGCTCGCCGTCGGACCGGTAGGTGCCGTCGGTGGGGTTGAAGCATTGCGGGAACAGAATCTTCATTTCCAAGGCGCGGCCATTGGGGCCGTAGTTGCCACCGCCGGTCCCGTGGCAATCCGGGATCAACGGTCCGAGCTGATTGGCGTTGCCATAGGCGGGTCCGCAGTTGAAGCTGATGACCGGCGAGGATCCGGGGCCGCCGGTCAGCGCGGTCTGGGGTTGGTTGGCCATGGCGTTGCCAACCACCATGCGAAGGTTGTCAGGGAACGGCCCGACCAACTCGTTGGCGCCGTTGAGTCTGAAGTTGTCGTTCTTGTAATAGACCATCACTTCGAAGGGGATGAGTGCGTTGCCGTCCGGGTCGAGCATTGCGGGGACCCAGTAGGACGTGCGGTTGAGGTCGGCGCCGTTGCAGGTTCCGGTACCGCTGTTGAGCAGCGAGTCGAACGTGCTGAACGCGTTGGCGTTGGAGTTGCCGAAGAACATGTGCAGATGGGCTCGACCTGGTTGGTTGGGGAAGACGATGGGGTCGTCATAGGCGAAGTGGCTGACTTCGCATTTGACCCGGAAGTAGCCGCTGGTACTGGTGTCGAGCAGCGTCTCGTTGTAGAGATCCGCGTTCACGGTCAGGTCGCTCACCTGAATCTGGTCCATCGGAACGTCGCGGAATTCGTTGCTGTCGAACTGGGTGTTTCGGGTGGGGTTGCTGAGGATCCGGTCCAGGTTCTCCTGAGCGATCGTCGCGGTTGGCGTTGGCGTTGGCGTTGCCGGTGGCTGTGGCGTTGGCGTTGGCGACGGCGTTGGCGTTGGCGGTGGAGTTGGCGTTGCCGTTGCCGTTGGAGGTGGCGTTGCTGGGGGCTGCATCGGGGTGGCCCTGATCGACACCCAGGCAACGCAGACCTTCGACGCCGACTGGCCGCCAAACTTGAAGATGAACGATGTGTGGGTATTGGTCGTGGGCGCAGTGAAGTTGTACCTGTGGGTCTGCCAACTCCGGGTGAGCCGGAGTCGTTTGGCGTGGTGGTAGGTGTAGGGACTCTCGGTGTCTTGCACCACGGCCTGAACCGAGGTGGCGGTGTTGGCGCGCATGCGGAACTGCACCCGGTACCGCTGGCCGGCCTGCAGTGAGATTCCTGACTGGCCCAGCTGCGCGTCCCACGGGTTGATGGTGGCGTTCGGAACGGCCACACACGCTCTTCTGTTCGCCACCCGAAGCCACGTTCCGTCGTTCCACCAGTGGCTGGACCCCTGACTGAATCCCCCGTTCTGCAGCACCGGTGGCGGTGCGGGTGGTGGGGGCTGAGCGTTGGCGCTGGTTGCCCATAGCGCCCCGATTCCGGCGCTCGCCACGGCCAGAACAGCGATGAATACGGCAACGGGTTTGGGTGAGCGTAGGTGACGGTCGGCGGTGGTGGTGGTTCCCATGGGACCGTTGTACGCCTTCGAAGATGAATCCTTCATGAAGACGCCCCAAGCTTCACCGCGTGGTCGAGTGCAGGTCGTGGTTTTGGATGCCGCAGTTGCGTCCACCGCGTCCATCGATGAGCAGCGGCCGGTGGCCGGGAGCAGCGGGTCCGCCATTGCTGGTCGAGATCTACACTCCCGCCATGGAAGATGGCCGGCCGACGACCGCAGTTCGGACCCCGGCCGCGCCGCGGCTGAGCTTGGCTGACTTCGCCACCATGGCCATCACGTTCTTCTCGTTGGGTGTGACGTTGCAGGTTGTTCTCATCGACGCCGGCGCATCGCCAACCCGGGCCTTCATCGCATCGTCGGTGATCTTCTCCGCCACCTCGGAGTTTGCGTATCTGGCGGTGCGCGACAGCGGGGGCAGCGACTGGGCTGCCATTGCGGCGGGGTGGGTGGTTGCCACCCGGTTCGGAATCCTGGCGGTCAGCCTGAGTCCGAAGTTGCCGGAGGGCTTCCTGCGCCGAGCGGCGGCGGCGGTGAACGCGTTCGATCCGAATGTTGCGGTGGCCGTGCAGCAACCCGATCCCAAGAGTGTGGAGCGCGAGTTCTGGCGAACAACGGCCGGGATGATGATTGGCTGGTTTGCGGGAATCGCGGTGGGGACGTTCCTGGGAAATGTGTTGGGTGACACCGGCCGATGGGGTCTCGACGCGGTCTTTCCGGCGGCGATGTTGGCGATCATCGGAAATTTGCTGCGTCGTCGGGACGGCCTGATCACCGGACTGGCCGGCGGACTGATTTGCCTCACGCTGTTGCCATTCGCGCCGGCGGGACTGCCGATCATTCTGAGTGTGCTGGGTGTCGCCGCCGGTTTGTTCTTTGTGCGGAGTGAGGTGGGGTCAACATGACGACGGTCGCCATCATCGTGATGACCATTGGGGCGTGGGGTCAGCGGCTGGCGGGCGCGTTTCTGGTTGGTCCGTTGTTGGAACGCCGTCCGGTACTGGCCCGAGCCGCGGGGCTGATTCCGGCTGCAGTGGTGATGGCGGTGATCGTCTCGCTGACGTTGTTGAAGGGCGGCGACCTGGTCATTGATGAGCGACTGGCTGGCCTGGGAGTGGCCGCGCTCCTGGTCTGGCGGCGAGCGCCCTTCATCGTCGTGGTTGTTGCCGCCGCCGCGGTTACCGCCGGGCTGCGGGCCCTGCTCTGAGGCCCTTTCGCCGAGCGGGGCGTGGCGCTGTGGATTGGCGGTCTCCGGGCAGCGCTAGGTTCAGGTCATGGGTCATCGAGTTGACGAGCGCTATGTGATCACCGAGCAGGAGCGGGCGCTGTTCGAGCGCGACGGGTATGTGCATTTGCCCGGCGTGTTGAGCGAAGCCGAGGTTGCCGAGCTTGACCATGTGTATGACGCGTTCATGCGCGGCGAGGTTGAGGTGGAAGGCCGTGATCTCTATGACATGGTCACGGGCGACTTCGGCGGCGACCCCGCCAACTTCGTGCTGTTCAATGTGATGCTGCCGCGCAAGTACCACCCGGGGTGGCAGGGCAACATCTTCGAACGCGTGAGCCAGACCATTGCCGACCAGCTGTGCGGCGACGGGATGGTGTTGGATTTCGATCAGTTGCTGGCCAAACAACCGGGCCGAAAGGATGCGGTGTTTGCCTGGCATCAGGATCAGGCGTACTGGATCAACACCGACGATCGACGGACCGCAACCTGCTGGTTGGCGGTGGACGACTCCACCTTGGAGAACGGCTGCATGCAGTTTCTGGCCGGTAGCCACACCGAGCCGGTTCGACCTCATCGACCGGCCGGCGAGAGCAGGGAGGAGCAGCACACGCTGGTGACCGATTTGCTGGCCGGTGATCAGATGACGCCGGTGGAGATTCGCCGCGGCGATATCACGGTGCACAACGAAGGGGTGCTGCATGGTTCGGGCGGGAACAGTTCGCCGTCGAGTTTTCGGCGGGCGTACATCAACGCGTACCGGTCGATCGAGACCGTGCAAACTGAGCGATCACTGGGCTTCACCCATTCGCACAATGACGACCAGGAGCTCCTGAGTCGCGTTGACGGCATTCTGGCTCAGGAGTAGGACCCGGGCACGCTGAGATCTGCAATCTGGTCCACCGCTATGTGGAGTTGATTGATGGCGGTGATCTCAATCTGACGCGCCACCCACGCACATAGGGGTCCGGGATGAGCGAGGGTCAAAAGTCGCGGCCCTTACTGTTGTTGAGCAGTTGTTCGCCGCCACGTAGCGGACAGCAGAAGTAGGCCCAGTCCGGTCAACACCAAAGCGATTCCCGCAGGCACGTTTGTTTCGTTGCCGGTCACTGCAAGAGCCGCTTCGGAGTGAGCGGGTGCGGTGACGGCAACGGCCTGTGTTCCAATCCGGGTCTGGACTCCGTTGCCAAAGCCCGCGTCCGTTGCTGTCATCAACGTCGCAGGTGCCGCGACAGTCTGCATCTGCACCACCACCACCGGTATCGCGGTTGGCGCCACCGTCGGAACCGACGTTGATGCTGTTGCTACTACCGGGATGGGCGTTGCTGTTGCTGCTGCCGGCATGGGCGTTGCTGTGGCGATGACGGGTACTGGTGTCGCTGTTGCTATGACCGGCATGGGCGTCGCTGTTGCCTGTGCCGGGATGGGCGTTGCTGTTGCTGCTGCCGGCATGGGCGTTGCTGTGGCGATGACGGGTACTGGTGTTGCGGTGGCTGGGACCGAATCTGGCCAACCGTTGCGTTCGCAACCCACGCCATCGTTGTCGCTGTCACGGTTCCATGGGTCGTTGCCGGGAACCCGAATTGAGTGATCAAGATCATCACAGGTCTGCCCGGCACTCACGCGATCGCAGTCGGCTTGTGTCACGGTGAAGTAGGGCCCGCAAGCGACCTGGGCCTGTTCCTGGGCGTGGGCCGGTGTCGGTGACAGGATCACCACTGCGCCCAGAAGAACAATCGTGGCGAGGGCGATACGTATCCCTCTTTTGAACAGTCGTTGCGCAGTCATCTTCAACCAATCATCGAGGTGTCTGCCGCATTGCTAACACAACGCGCCGGTTGCTGCTTTGGAGGGTCACGCTCAGTGGGCGCCAGTGACATTCTGTGTTTGACCGGTGAGCAAGTTGCCGGAATTTGGCCCAATCTCGATCGGGGTACCTCTACCAATATGGGCACCGCCACCATGGGCACCGCATCGGATGCTTTGCGTAGGTCTGGACCATGGACGAAGTGCAGGGATATCTGCGTTGCCAGTCGGCTGTAGTCAGGTCCGTTCGTTCCACGGTGGAAGCGGTCAGGAGTTCGTCCACTCCCGCTTCTGGCCCGGCATGCCGCTGAGCCCGAGCCGAGCGTCGGCGGTCTGGCTGGCCATGATCTGGTTGCGATTCTCCAGATCGATACCGGCGCGCAGGCTTGGGATCTCCAGGTTGGACCACATGGCTTCTTTGGTCATCCACACGCCGAACGGACTGTTGGCCGCGATCTCGGCGGCCACCGCCAGCACCGTGTCTTCGAGCGCCGCGTCCGGCACCATCCGGCTGACCAGACCGATGCGGTCAGCTTCGGCGGCGTCAAACACTCGGCCGGTCAGAAGCAATTCCCATGCCCGACTGGCGCCGATCAGTCGGGGCAACATCCAGCTGACGCCGATGTCGCAACCGCTCAAGCCCAGTCGAACGAATGCGGTTCCGAACTTGGCACTCTCGCCGCAGTAGCGAATGTCCGATGCGCAGGCGAGCGCGAACCCACCGCCGGCCGCGGCCCCGTTGATGGCCGAGATGATCGGCTGGCGCACGTCCCGCATCTGATGGACCAGGTTGGCAATCAGCTGTTGGGTGGCCATGCCCTGCTGTACCCGACCCTGGTTCTCGGTGCCGGGCACGGTGCCGAATCCGTTCAAGTCGAGACCCGCGCAGAAGCCTCTGCCGGCGCCGGTCAGGATGACGGCCCGACAGTCGTGATCGGCGTCGACGGCGGCCAGGGCGTCATACAGCGCTTCGACCAACTCGAGCGTCAGCGCGTTGAGCTTGTCCGGGCGGTTCAGCGTGAGGCGAGTGACGCCTTCGGCTGGCGAGTCAATGAGAACGGTGTCGCTGGTCATGCTGTGCGAGCTTAGGAGGCGAACTCCGGGGTCTTTCCAGAGGTAACTTTCGGGTTGTTCTCCATGTTGGCCAGGTACTCGAACACGTCAAGCCGCAGGCCGGTCGATGTTGACTGCTGAGGTCACTTCCACGCGGCTCGGGTTCACCTATGAAAAGTCGTTGTACTCGACGATCTGCCCGAACGCGAGATCGTCCGCGAAGGTTGATGCATCGAACGCCTCGGGATCGAAAGGTCCGCCGAGCCATTCGAGACGCTCCGAATGCTCGGCATGGTTGGGGTCGGCCAGAATCTCAAGCAACTCGGGGTAACCCCAGGGGCCTCCGCAGTCTTCGGGTGGGCAAGCTCGTCGACCGTCAATGCAGTCCGGAACGGCCGCCGGTGCGTCGTCGCTCCCAACCTCATAAGTCTGTTCCAGGACGATGTCGTGCACCCAGTTGTCCCCGAAGTCGTAGGTGTAGGTGAACCGTTTGGTACGGAGCGCCGCGTCAAGCGTGAGGCGCCGCTCATCCTGAACCGGCGTCCAGTCGTCCTGATGCGGGATGCCGTAGTCGATGCCGTCGATGACGAATGCGTGCAGGTGAGAGTTGAACCAACCGAAGGCGGCCTGGATGACGGTGTGCAGGTGGTGCAGTGTTTCGCTGCCGTCAACAACAACGCGCCGCCACACCGGCGGACGAATATCTTTGAGCGTGACCTTCAACTGGTGCACCGAACGGCCCGGTCGGTCTGCGCTGGCCGCGTCAGTGCTGCTCGCTTGTGAAGCGGGAGGGAACGCAAGGATCTTCGCGTCCGGCGCAAACATCGCTTCCAGCTCATCAATAGGGCGGCCTCCACGGCTTCTGAGTGGAGACAGCGGTAGCCGTGAGAGATCCAAGGAGAGCCCGAGCAGTCCATCGCTCACGAAGGCGCGCCGATGGTCTGCCTGGAACGCAAATTCATTCACCACGCCAAGGACCTGACGATCGTTGGTGGGAGCCAACGTCACGTCGGACATCGCGTCGAGTTCAGCGTCCACGTGGTCGGTGGGGACGCCGTGATGAGTGAGTACCTCAGCAATTGCAGCGGGGATGCGGTCCAGCAGCGTCGCCGCTGGCGCCAGCGGCATGAACACCGGCAGGAAGGTCCGGGTGTTGACCAGCAGAACGACCTGTGGCTTCCAAAACAGCGCGGTCGCAAACCAGTCACCAAGTGGCGACGTGGACGTTTCGCCTTCGCCTGGCGCAGGTGCTCCTTTGACCCGGTCTCGAAGTTTTTTGGTGCCACGCACGATCAACATGGCCACAGTCTGGCGCAACGAGAGCCGGCGAAGCCAGCAGACTCTTGCCCGGTTGGTCGTCAGGCCGGCGACGCCAACCGTCCAGGACCGACGTAGAACTACAGTTTTCATATGGACTTAGATCTGCCCACTTAGCTGCCTCCTGAACGGTCTTGGGCCGGCCGATCACCGAATATCAAATTGATAACAGCAGTAGCTTCGAAGACGCGGGCATAGTTCCCACCGGTGCTCTCACTCACGACCCCAATTTCGGCTAGAGCGTTCATAGCGTTGTTGGCGGTTGGGATCGAAACATCCAGCAACCTCGATGCCTGTTTGACTGTGATCATCGGGTACTGGATGAGGAACGGCACGAGCGCGACGACTGACCCCTTGCGGCTTTTCTGCCGGAGGGAAGCTACCGTTTCGTCCCTCCAAGTAAGCAGAGCCCTGATGGTGGCCTGGGCTTCTTCGGCTTGGTGTTCAATCGCGATACAGAAGTAGGAAACCCACTCATCGATGGCGCCTTCGGTGCTGACGGTGCGCAGCCGATGTCGATACTCCTCGGAACGTCGTTCGAAATAGGGCGAGAGATTGATCAACGGCCCTGGAAGTAGGCCAGATCGGACCAGCTGCAGGATCGCCAAAAGCCGGCCAATACGCCCGTTGCCGTCGGTGAAGGGATGCAAGGCCTCGAACTGATAGTGGCCCAGCGCTACGCGCACCACTTCATGCACAGGTGACTCATGCAACCAACGCTCCCAGTCTGAAAGCCCCCTAACAAGGTAATCCCCGGGCGGTGGGGGCACGTAGCTGCTCTCGAGGATGGTGCAGCCAGCGTATGGCCCAAGTAGGACCTGAGTCGCCCTTACCGCTCCTGCTTGATGGTCCTCGCTGGCAGTCCCGCGCACGAGGCGCTCTTGAAGTTCGCAGGCGAGGCGCGTGCAGATCGGCAGCTCTGATGCTGAAGCGATCTCCCACGCCGCGACGTAGTTGAGAATCTCGATGACGCCCTGATTCCTAGGAGTGTCCTCATCGATCTCTGAGGTCAGAACGTCTCGTGCCGGGGCATAGGTGCCCTCCAGAGCAGAGGTGCTGACGGCTTCGCGGCGCACCGTTATTCGTCCGATCAGCACAGGGTCTGGAAGCCGGTCTTCGGCGAGCGTGCGGAGTTCGGCAAGTGCAGATGCAGCATCGATTACGCGCGTCCACGTTGACGAATCCAAGTGCGGGGTGTTTGGCAGAGGATCTGGGACGTAAGCGAAATAGTCGACGCTTCCATCGCGCTCAGGAACGGTGATCGGAACCAGATCGCCCACTGGAGATGAGCGAAACGCATCGATGTCCATAAATAAAGGTTATCCCCCAAACCACAAATTACAGGTGTGGAATTTTGGGGTTGTTGCGACAACGAGGTGTTGTATCTAAAGGATCGCTCGCGAACCGTTAGGTGTGGCGGTGAGATCTAACGGTTTACACCGAAGCTGTCTCTGAAGTTGGTAAGTCGGACGCGTCTCTAGTCTCAGCAGAATTTCGGTCCTGATGTCAGCTATTGTCTTTGAGCCCGATGTCGAACCCGTCGTTCTCAACTGGTGCGGTCGGTTGCGGAGCGTCCAGGCTGTTCGCGAGCGTCGAGTCCAAGCCTGTGGCGATGTCTTGGTCGAGGCTGGGGAATAATCCGCCGTAGCGGTCGAGGGTCGTTGTGATCGAAGCGTGTCTGAGGCGTTCCTTGATCGCTGTTGGGTGAGCGCCCTGCGCGATCGCCAATGCGGCCGCAGTGTGACGCAGCTCATGGAAGACCAGGCCCTCGAAGCCGGCGCTCTTCACGGTTCGTAGCCACACTCGACGGAACGACGGGTTACGCAACGGCTTGCCTCGAACCGACGGGAACGCCAGGCCGCTTTCGCACACCTGCTCGGACGCAAGGTGTGATGCCAGGATCCGAACCAACGTCGGCGGCACTGAGACCGTTCGGACGCTGGCGCGGGTCTTCGGCTTCTTCAACACCATCTGCCCGTCGATCAACTTCAACTGCCGATCGATGCGCATCGTGCCCTTCTGCAGGTCGACCTTTGGCAGAGTGAGACCGGTGATCTCGCCCCAGCGCAAGCCGACGTATGCGGCCGTCAACACCATTGGCCGGTAGAACGGGTCGATCGCATTGGCCAACCGCATGACCTCGTCCGCTTCGAGAAAGCGCATCTCCCGCGCTCGTTCTGGCGGCAGCCGCACGCCGCTCGCTACGTTGCGGCCAAGCCGTCCATCAAGCATCGCCCCACTGAGGATCTGCGAAAGCACCATGACGTGACGGCGCACCGCTGAGTTCGAGAGCCGACCTTCGGCCAGTTCCTCGCTCAACATCTTCTGCACGTCGGAGGTGGTGATCTTGTCCAGTGGCCAAGCGCCGAATCGCGGGACCAGATAGTTGCGAGCGACGCCTACGTTCAGCTGCCGGGTTCCATGCGCAAGGTTGACGAGCGTGCCCTCCCAGACCTGATCTGGACCCACTCGGCGAGCGTGATACGACTCTCCGTCGGATCGATGCAATCGCCCTTTGCCACGCTCGCTTGCTGCGTCGCCAACCAGCGCTAGGCATCTCACTTTTTGACGAACGTCTTCGAACGCTCCTTGCCGTCGGGTCCCCGATGCCGTGCTCGCCATCGAACGCTGCCGAGTCTTATCTCGTGACAACCTGGAGGCATGACCCAGCAGTCCGAAGAGACAGAGCTTCAACAGAGTACCTTCGCAAGATCCGGGTGCCTGATCCAACGCAACTCTCGTCCCGAACAGCGGATGCCCTGCGATCCGCCTTTGCCGATCGCGATGCGCAAGCCGCAACAGAAGCTGCCTGCAGCGCCTATGGAGTGAAGCTCGGATGTCTGGTCGAAGGCGAAGTTCTGTGACCGCTGGCCCTTCTGTCCCCGACTATGAGCCAGCCTTCAAAGCCGCAGTCAACGAATTCTGGGCGATCAAGGGAAGCCAGCAGGCCAAAGCCAATGACACCGGTTCGGCCGATGGGACCAGCGGGTCAGTTCGGGCGGGAAAGCACATGGAGCCGTTCGAGGACCTCATTCGGCAAGTCGTGAGTGACGCCGGTGTCGTGCCCGATGAGGCGCCGGGCGACAAGATCTACCTTCCGGGCTTCTATCGCGAGACCAAGTCCTGGGATGTTGTGCTCCAGTACAAGGGCCACGCGCTGGCGATCGTTGAAGCGAAGTCCCAGGGATCGAGTCTCGCCAACAACTTCAACAACCGGGTTGAGGAAGCCATTGGCCAGCCGGCGGACGTGTGGAAGTCACACGAGCGAGGTCTCCTCATTTCGGAGATGCGTCCCTGGGTTGGGTACCTGATGGTGGTCGAGGAGACCGAAAAGACGACGGCGCCAAAGGAACTGCTGGTGACTGGCAGCGCGTCGCCCGGCTACTCGGCAGTTATGAGATAGGCGTCGAGAGCGTCGCGGATGACTTGGCTCTCTGAGGTGTGTTCGGCTTCGGCCCGCTCCTTGATTCGTTCTTTGTAGGTCGGTGGTGCCCGGAAGGTCACGACTTCGGCGGCGGCGTCGCCGATTGTGGGTGTGCGGCGGCGGGTCTTCTTGATGGTGGTGAGCTCGTCGTTGCTGAACTCGTGGTTGGCGAAGTCGTCGGCGATCTTGGCGATCTCTTCGTTGGTGGGTGTGTGTCCTTTGGTTGTCATGAGTTGTCTCCGGTGAGGTGGGCCCGGAACACCGGGCGAAGTGGCATGGCGTGGATGATGAGTTCGGTGTTCGCGAGTTCGAGATAGAGAATCTCGAGAAGGTTGGCGGCGGGATCAGGACCAATGCAGAGACTCTTCGGTGGTTCTGTGTCGGCCTCGATGGTGAAGTGGCCGATGGCGTTGTTCCAAGCGTGGCGGATTTGCTCGTCGGACAAGCCGTGTTTGTTGGCTGTCGGATGGATCCTCACTTCGTTAAGCGTAATACGGATAAGAAAAGTTGTCACCTGCCTTTGCCGGATGGCGGCTGGGGCGTCGCAGGAACCGCTGCAGGCCGCACGTTCCAGGCACGAAGTTCGGGTCAGGCGGTCGGCGGTTCGTCGGTCACGAGGACACGGAGAACGTCGTGAGCGCGCCACCGAAGCTGTCCTCTGGGCCCGTCTGTCGCCTCGGTGAGTATCTGCAAATCTGCCAGTGTCCGGAGCGCGGCCAAGGCCGATGGTCTGGTGATGTCGAGGCGTCGCTCCACGATTCGAGCGGTGAGAACTGGCTGCTCGAATGCGAGGTCGACAAGTTGGTTGGCGGAGCCTCGTGTCGCGTCCTGGACGCGTTGGCGGTATCCCTCCCGGAGGTCGGTCAACCGCTCGGCTCGGCCGACGGCATCGATGGCCTGGGTCGCCACAGCGTCGAGAAACATTGACAGCCATGTATCGATGTCGCCGCGCTCTCGAACGCCTTGAAGTGCATCGTAGTAAGCGGTTCGTCGCTCCTCGAAGTACGGAGAGATATAGAGCAGGGGAGCAGGTAATCG
>ENA-ORXR01000087-ORXR01000087.1-marine-metagenome-genome-assembly--contig:-NODE-87-length-136709-cov-6.219195_pt1 | contig 136709 bp, 132 predicted proteins | sample MGYA00237866_ERZ511479 | MGnify/ENA metagenome assembly ERZ511479 | reverse complement strand
CGGAAGTGGTTCCCAGAATAGACTTAGTGGTCTATTCGTTCACTCGACAAATAGCTCAATTTCATGAAGCAAGGATCGTATTGGTGCGTTTTGATATTTGCTACCTTCTTCCTCTTTCTGCCTTCGAGAGTGTGAAACGTTGAGATAGGGACAGCAACTGTGTATTCGCTGCACCGCTGACCTTCGCTCTAGTACTCCCATTCGCTCAAATTGCCCGCTTACCCGCGCTCTGTGCTGAATGTTAGAAAACCCGTCAACCCGTCGGGATCTGCTAATCCGTCGCGTCTTTTTTCGCAGCCTTCTTAGCTGCTTTTTTGGCGGTCTTCTTGGCCGCCTTTTTCTTTGGTTCACGCGGCGGGAATTCCCAGCCCAGCATCCGGCCTTTGGCATTGGCCTTCGTGTTGCAGGTCAGGGCTGCTGCGAACGGGCGACCCTTTTTCGAGATCCATTTGTCGATGACGTCGGTCTTTCCTTCCGTGAAGTACTTGATCGCCTGATCATTCGGGATTTCGAGTTTGCACATTTCGCGCGATAGGCGCGCTTTGCAGACTTTGGTTCCGCCTTCGGCACGCTGGTCGCAGAGGAAGCTGGTTGGCGTGACGTAGATGTCGCCTTTGCCGCAGAGTGGGCACGGGCAGAGTTTGTTGTCTGGATTTTTGACGGCTTCGCCCTCTTCCTCTTCGGCCTCGGATTTTTCGAATTCGAAGCCGGCTTTGAATCCAGCCTTCTTATCTTCTTCTAGAATGATGCTGGCGTCGAAGGGTTGGCGGAAACGGCTGACGAATCCAGTGAGTGGCCCAATGCGGCCTTTTTCCAAGACCTCTCGTGCTTCGTCTTCGGTCAGCGGGCGCGAGGCGACGACTTTCGGGAGTGAGAATTTGCACTCGGCATTGTCGCATTTCCAACGCCCATCATCCTGGCTCAAGCTCGGGGCTTGGCAGGTCGGGCAGGGGGCCTCGAACCTGGGCCATTCGCGGTTGATGGCATTGTCGGCGTAGGTTCTGGCGGTCTCGACAACTTTGCCGGTCAGGCCGCGGATTTCGGCCATGAACTCGGGACGACCGAGTTGGCCTTGCTCCATGAGCTTGAGTTTGTGCTCCCACTCACCGGTCATCTCAGGTGAGGACAGAATGTCGATTTCCATCCGATCGAGCTGATCGATCAGGCGCAGACCACGGGTCGTGACAAAGAAATCGCGCTGCTCACGAACGATGTATTTTTGCTCGATCAAGCCCTCGATCGTTGCTGCTCGGGTCGCCGGAGTGCCAAGCCCACGCTCTGACATGGCTTCGCGAAGTTCCTCGTCATCGACGAATTTTCCGGCGGTTTCCATGGCACCGAGAAGGGTGCCCTCGTTGTAGCGCGGTGGAGGTTTGGTCTCGTTTTCTTTGGACTCGACCTTGTCGGCGTTGGCGCTGTCGCCGTTTTCGGCAGGGACGATGATTTTGTCGCCGCCCTTCTTTTTGCCGTTCTCGTCGACGTCGTCCTCATCACCAGCACCGGGTTTGGCCACGGATTTTCCGTAGACCTCCAGCCAGCCGGGAACTTTCATGATCTTTCCGTCTGAGCGGAAGGTGTCTTCGCCAATCCGAGTCACGCGTTTGGTGACTTCGAATTCTGCGGGTGGATAGAACACCGCGATGAAGCGGCGAGTGACCATGTCGTAGAGTTTGCGCTCCGCTTCGTCCAAGCCCTTCGGGATTTGGCCGGTTGGAATGATCGCAAAGTGATCGCTGACCTTGGCGCTGTTGAAGATTCGCTTGTTGGGTTTGACCCACTGATTCTGGACGACCTTGTCGGCGAAGGGAGGCAAGTTGGTCAAGGCTCCACCGTTCGCTGCTCCCAGATTTTTGAGCGTTCCGATGGTCGTCGGAATGTAGTCTTCGGGAAGGTAGCGAGAGTCTGTTCTTGGATAGGTCAGCGCTTTGTGGCCTTCGTAAAGTCGCTGAGCGAGTTGCAAAGTCCGCCGAGCTGAGAACCCGAAGCGGCCGTTCACTTCGCGCTGGAGGGAGGTCAGGTCGTAGAGTAGGGGAGGGGCCTGTGATGATGGCTTGGTGGTCTGCTCGATGGTACCTGTCTTGCCGTGGCAGCGAGAGACAATCGCTTCTGCCTCTGCCTTATCCCAGATGCGATCAGCCCGGGCGTGCTTGTCGTCGCCCTTCTTGAATTTTTCCCGGAACCACTTCCCAGGATACTTTCCTGCGGTCACTGAAAATTCGCCCAAGACCTCCCAGTAGGTACGAGGCACGAAGTCTCTGATTTCGATTTCCCGCTCGGTCATCAAAGCGAGAGTCGGCGTCTGAACGCGGCCAACGGGCGTCTTGTTAAACCCGCCGAACTTCGAGTTGAAGGCGGTCATCGCGCGGGATGAATTGATCCCGATCAGCCAATCCGACTCCGATCTACACAGCGCAGCGTCGGCCAGAGGGCGCATCTGCTCGTCGGTTCGGAGACTCTCGAAAGCCTCCTTAATCGAGTTGTTGGTCATCGACTGCATCCACATGCGGCGAGTCGGTTTTGTGATGCCAGAAAGTTTGAGAATGTAGCGAAAAATGAGTTCACCTTCGCGGCCGGCATCACAGGCATTGATGATTTCCGTGACATCTTTTCGCTTCATCAATCGCACCAGAAGGTTGAAGCGCTGCTTGTTTCCGGGAATGGGCTCGAGCGTGAATGGCTCGGGCATCACCGGCAAAGACTCGAATTTCCAAGGCAGTGATTTCCCATCTTCGGTCATCGGCATCTGCTGTTGGACGAGGTGTCCTACCGCGCTGGAAATCAAGAACTTATCGTTTTCAAAGAAGTCCTTTTGCTGTTTGAATTTCCCGACGTTAGGCAGACCTCCAAGTACACGTTGCAGGTCGTTTGCGACGCTGGGTTTCTCGGCAATGATGAGGGCCTTAGACATGGCGGATACCCCTAGTGGCAGCGAGGGGAGCGTGTCAAGCGGCGGAGGCTAGTCCCGTAGGGAATTTTTTTCTGTGCGCTTTGAGATTGAGTTCCACGTTCTGTTATCAGAGCATTGCGTTTGAAGGGCATTCTGCTAGATAGAATTCAGAACTCCCACCTAGTCCCTACCTGAAAGCTGCTGTGATGAGCAACGAAGACGAGCTCGACCAACTCCGAACTGAGAACGAGATCCTAAAAAGGGAACTCGATGGGTTGGCCTACGGCATCTCACACGACCTTCGCGATCCGCTGCGAACGATCATTGGATATTCTGGACTGTTGAGTCGGTCGCTGGCAGACGAAGTCGATGAGCGCTCCGCGAAGATGCTTGATCAGATCGTCACCAACTCTGAGCAGCTGAATATTTATGTTGAGTCGATGCTGCAATATTCGCGCTTATCCCGTCGCGAGTTGCACCCGATCGACCTGAGTGATCTTGAGCGAACTTGTCGCCGTGCGGCCGACACTGCTTCTGGTGAGCGTCCGCAGCCAGCTCTTGAGTTAGAGATCCGAGACCTTCCTGCAGTCCGAGGTGACGCCGCATTGATCGAACAGATTTTCACATTGCTTCTCGACAATACGATCCGATTCGCGGATTCCAGCCGCGAGTTGAAGGTTGAAATTAGCGGACGATCAGAAGCTGGAAAGGCCTATCTCACGGTTAAGGATAACGGCATCGGCTTCACTCAGGATCAGGCTGAAGACATTTTCACTCTGTTCGGGACGGTCGCGGGCAAGGATCCAACTAACGCCGCTCAGGGGGTCGGTTTGGCAATGGCTCTGAGGATTGCCCTTCGCCACGGCGGCTGGATCCGTGCTGATGGCCACCCAGGGCGTGGTGCAGAGTTTACAGTTTGTTTGCCTGCGCTTGGGGAAGACGCGACTGAGGTTGAGATAGAATCCACAGCTTCGGTGGTTGAGGAGCCCTCTAAAGTGATTGCCGAAGAATCGATTTTTGATGCATCAGTCGAGCCCGATGCCGCCGATTCACCGAATGGCGAGCCAGAATTCGATGAAGTGACCGAGGCTGACCTTCCGTCAGCGGAAGCTGAGCCAGATGACCGGGATTCCGAGGAAGTTCCCGAGCTTCCCGTTGAAACCAAAACCGAGACCGCACCAGCCCCTGCTAAGGCTCAGTCGCTCGGGGTTCTGCCTCTCATTACGACCCCGCCAAAGTCGAGTGGGGGACTGTCGAGTGAGCGGGACGGCTAAAAGACAGCCCACCCTGCGCTTGCGGAAGTCGAGTATTTCCCGTTCGCAAGCCCCCTGAGACCTATGAAAACGACGCGGTCTCAGCAAGCCGGGCGGTTAGTTCGTTAACGGTCGACTTGGATAAGTCGGGAATCGCGAACGTCTCTGTGGCTTCGGGGTAGCGCACAGATTTCTGATAGCTCGGATCGTAGTGGACTCGGAGAATCGACTCGACGAATTCTGCCCACGAGCTCGATTCGATCTGTGCTTCCCATTCCGTGATCTGTTCGGCGCCGTATCGTTCCCGCAGCAGGCTAATCCGCTCTCTGAGCAAGTCGGCGTCTGTGAGAAAGTGCCCATAGTCTTCCAGCAGGAAGGCGATTCGTTCGGCCATCGGTAATTCGATTCGCAAGACTTTCCCTGTCGTCATTGATGCCCAAATCGGTTCCGGAACATGGAGGTTTCCAACTTTTTTGCTTTCAGCTTCGACGAAGATCGGCCGACTGGGGTCGAACTCATTGAGCTTGGCGTGGATGTAGCTCTCGAATTGTTTTTGGCCGGGCTGGGGATTTTCGGGGTCGAGACCGAGGACTGAGCCTTTGTGGTTGGCTAAGCCCTCGAGGTCGAGGGTCTGGTGGCCGGCTTCTTCGAGAGCATGAAGAATTCTGGTTTTACCCGATCCGGTCAGGCCGTTGATCGGGAACCACTGAAAGTTGGCTGGCAATTCCTTCAACTGATCGAGGACATGACGGCGATAAGTCTTGTAGCCTCCATCCAAGACGACTGCCTGCCAGCCGATGGACGACAAGATAATTCCCAAACTCATCGACCGCTGCCCGCCTCGCCAGCAGTAGATCATCGGGCGATAGGACTTCGGTTTGTCGGCGAAGTGGTTGGTCAGATGGCGGGAAATATTGCTCGTAATCAGAGCGGCTCCAGAGCGCCGCGCTTCGAAGCCACCGACCTGCTTGTGATCAGTCCCAACTTCGACACGTTCGGCGTCGTTGAGTACGGGAAGGTTGATTGCACCTGGGATGTGATCTTCCGCGAACTCAATCGGAGCACGAACATCAATGATTTCGTCGACGGCGTCGGGAGCAGGGAAGGGGACGCGCCTCGGGCTAGGTTGGTGGGACGGCATAGGATCAGGTTTCGGATCCAATATGGGACACCGGAAGTCGCGGATCTCAAATTAGGACGTGACTGACAGCTTGGCAAGGATGGCGGGTGTTTTAGTCTAGGGAAGGTCTGATCAATTCCGCCACCTGCCACAAAGATGGGAATTGAAGTTAGGTCTGGCAGCGCTCCGCGCTGGATGACAATTGAGCCCTTCGGGTTACAGCCCAGACTACGCCTAGCTTTATTGCTCGTTGGTTGTGGATGTTTATCCACGTTGCCGTCGCTTTGCTCCGCCCTTTGGGCTGCCTCCGGCAGGCTTTGTCGCTGCGCTCCAATCGTCTCGCGCCGTGCTAGGCGAAATCTGGACGGGAATAGCAGATCGCCTAATTAAACAGACCTTCCCTAGGGGGTTGTGCAGTTTTCGGGATTCTCTGGCATCGACCAAGCTAGAAGAACCTTCGAACGATTTACGAAAGTCCTTTACCCGCAACGGGACAACCGTTTCAGTCAGAGCTTACGGAATGCGTTATCCAGAGCTCCCGATTCAACCAGACCACTTGACCAAGATTGCTGCGATCGAACGCTTCGCAGGATCTTGGTATTCGATGTCTCGACTCTCCGCTGTGCAGCGCAGCGAAATGGCTGCTAGTGCCCTCGAAGAGAGCACCGCGGCCTTGCTCCGTTTGGAGGGGTTGGGAACTGATGTTCAGGTCGTGGCTCGCACGCTGGCGAGCATGGAAAAACATGAACTCGATTTCAGTCGGCATTCGGAGGAAATTCTGGGGCTTCATGCAGCACTCAAGAAGTATCTGTCTGAGCGCCGCGAAGAAGAAAACCTTCTCGATCCGGGTATGCTCATGGAAATCCATGGCGCGGTTCTTGAAGAGGTGCCGACTCTTCGCCAGAAGCGCGGGCAGCTGAGAGTGGAACCGGCTTCTTTACAGGCCTACGACCGAAACGGCGTCTCTGTCGGTGATGTCTTGCAAGCGACCGACCCGAAGGATATCCCGGCGGAATTGGCTTCGGCATTTTCGGATGCTCGCACGGAGTTGGAGGAGCGGCTCTGGCACCCTCTCCTCGTCATCTCTTGGCTGACAGCCCGCCTGATTGTCATTCAGCCATTTGAGCTCGCGTCGTTGCGCTCGATTCATGTGCTAGTCGACATGTTGCTCCTTTCAAATGGCTACAGCTACGTTCCCCTGCAGTCGCTCGTAGCAACGATGGAGCAGGACTCTGGTCAGTACTTTGTTTCGGTGCGCAAATATCAGAAAAGCATGACCAGCAATCAAGATGGACTGCTTGACTGGCATAGTTTCTTTCTCGGAAGTCTCGTCAAGCAAGCGGCCCGAGTGCGAGCGCGCCAGAGGCTCGATAAGGTGGCTGCGGAGTTACCACCGCTGTCTGAGGAACTATTGAAATTGGCTGGAGACAAAGGCAAATTGACCCTCAGAGATGCTGCTGGCGAGACGGGAGCCAACCGAAATACCATCAAAGTCCATCTGAAGAAACTGGTCGATCTAGGAACTCTCGAGCGCAAAGGCACCGGAAAAGGAACTTGGTATGAGATCCCATAGCTAAACACGAGTCGATGGCTAAGTCTGACAAAGCCGCCGGTCGATCTGGCCCGGATTTTTCTTTGGAGAAGGCGGCCCGCAAGTCGGGTCACCAATTGGTCGCCGGGGTTGACGAGGCTGGCAGAGGTCCATTGGCTGGCCCGGTCGTAGTGGCTGCCGCGATTTTGCCAGAAGGCTTCACTCTCGATGGGGTCGATGATTCTAAGAAGGTCACCGAAGCCCGTCGCGAAGCCTTGTTCGATCAACTGGTAGCCGATTCTGCAATCGCCTATCATGTCGAAGTCGTCCCGCCCTCCGAGATTGATCAGGTGAATATCTTAGAGGCGACTCGCAACGGCATGCGCCGCAGCGTCCTCGGTCTGAAGGCCAGGCCTGATTTTGTGCTCATCGATGGCACTCCGGTTCCCGATTTTCCAATCGACGCCGAGGCTGTGGTCAAAGGCGATGGGAAATCGCTGTCAATTGCGGTCGCCAGTATTCTCGCCAAGGTGACGAGAGATCGGATTATGAGAAAACTAGCCCTAGATCACCCGGAGTACGGATTTGATCGTCACAAGGGCTATCCGACCAAACACCATCTGGAAATGTTGCGAGAACATGGACCTGTGGAAGCGCATCGTCGGTCGTTCGCACCCGTCGCTCAGCTCACCCTTGATCTTGGCATCTGAGCCGGGGGCAGAGGACGAGGATGTCGAGTCTCGCCATATTCGTTTGGGTCGAATTGGTGAGGATCTGGCCTACCATTCGCTGCGGCAAGACGGGTTGAAAGTGCTGTATCGTAATTTCCGGGCTCCCAACGGAGGTGAAGTCGATATTGTTTGTCGCGATGGTGAGACGTTGGTGTTTGTCGAGGTCAAGACTCGGAGCTCAGAAGACTTCGGGCGGCCCATGGATGCGGTCGATGCAGAGAAACAGGGCCTTGTCGCTCGTGGAGGTATCGGCTGGTTGCGGCTTCTGGGGTTCCCAAAAATCCTCATCCGCTTTGACGTTGTTGAGGTAATTGCTGCCGAAGGAAAAGTGCCTGAAATCAATCGAATTGCTGATGCTTTCCCGCTTCCAGAGGGCTACTACCTCGACTAGTTGTTTTTTTGTGAGGCACCAGATTCGAAATCCACTGGAAATGATTGTGCAGCAAGGCTACAAGCTGAGAACGGGTGCTCAGAGAACCGACCGAGCATCCAATACCTGAACTTATCTGTCCGATCTTAGGATTATGGAACGTTTCTGTTTTGCGCGCCGCCGACAGCTGATGCTGTCGTCATTCAGTTTCTTTCTCATCGCAGTTATTGCGATGAGGGTTCTCACGCCGACTCCGGTCGAAGCGAGAAATTACGAATTGGGAGCCGCTGAAAAGGCCCGATTCCAGAAATACTTGCCGAAGACCTACGCCAAATTGCGGTCCCGAAAGCCTGTCCATGTGGTCGCACTGGGGGACTCGGTGACCAACATGTTGACGCTGGACGAACACCGCTACGACTGGGTGCAGAGCTACCCAGCCATGTTCATGGAGAAGTGGGCCGAACAGTTTTTCTACACTGGCGGTGTGCGGCTAGTGAAGACCCATTCAAAGGCTCGCGAGAACAAGCGGCTGCCGATCATGGGGCCGGAGCTCACCCTTCGCACTTTGGCGGAGAATGGTGCTACTGCCTATCAAGGATTTCTACGAGCTGAGTCACTCGCCTTCCAGACTAACCCGGACGTCGTGATTGTCAATTTTGGTCTCAATGACGCCAACTTTGGAGCACCTCTGGGAACCTATCGAGCGAACATTGGTAAGATGATCGATCTGATTCGCTCTAAAGGAGCCGAGCCGATCATCCTCGGGTGCACCGTTTGCGCCTTAGATCCGGCAATCGAGCACTTGGGGCTCACACGTCCCTATGTCAGTGCTGCCCGCGAAGAAGCGAAGAAGCGCTCTGCCCTGTTTGTCGATCTCGGTGATCTCGCCAACTTTGTAAGTCCGCTTCAGGATTTCGAGAAGCCAGAGGAACTAATCGCTAAAGTCATGCGCCAGCTCGAGTCTGGGCAGTTCCGCTTTGAAAATGGTAAAATCGACTACCTGCACATCAATCGAAAAGCTCATCAGCGGCTCGGTTCGGTCATGTATAAGAGACTCCTCGATCCGATCATCGCCGACGTTAGTTTGGCACCCGATGCACGGGCTGTGAGCAAGGCGGGGGACAAAGTTCTGATTGAGGCTGAGTTGAAGAATTCGACCGATGAAGTGGTGACCTGTCAGGTCGCTCCCTTACCTCTCGGCCGCTACTACGTTTGCGAAAACCCGGCCTTCGAGGTAGAGATTCCAGCGGGAGGTTCTGTGCCGCTGTCACTGACTTACGCCCTCGACCCGACCAAATCAGATCTGCCGCTTCTTCCAGCTGACGAGCCAATGCTTCGTGTGCCGATCATTGTCAGCACGAAATCTCGGACAACCACAGTCGTGGCGATGGCTAAACGGCTTCCGCTCGGCGTTTCTTGGACAACCGGATTGAGCACAAACCTCAGCGACGAAACAAAGATAAAGGCGGTCGTCACAAATAATAGCGACGAAGCGTTTTCCGGTTCTTTTACCGTTTCCTGGAAAGATCAGAAAGCGGCAGGCACTCTGACGCTGGCTTCCGGTGAAGCCAAGGAAATCGCCATTCCGGTTACATTTCCTACTGACCCCGATGTTCAACGCACCAAAGGAGCAGTGACCCTAGCCGTCGATGGAGGGGCTGCGGGCGAACTGACATTTGTCCGCGAGATGGAGATTTCGCGCAATCTGGGCCTCTCGGATTGGGTTCCTCTCGTTAATAACAACTTCTACGGGATCAGTGATGCCCTTCACATTTCCAAGCCGACCAATCCAGGAGTTTTGTTCCGAGCTGATGCCGATGACCAAGCTCTGTTCCTGAGTTATGACATCAGTGGTTACAACTTTCTCTCGTCGGAAATTAACCCCTCAGTTTTAGTCGGGCTGTCGATTGATGGGCGAGGCTTTAAGTCGCGACAGCGTGCAGGAAGTGTTCAGGAAATCGGTATTTCCTTCGCATCGACAGAAGATGGCAAAGGCAAGGTGAAGAAATTGCAGATGGGAACTTTTGGTGACGGCTACAACCAAGTGCTGGAAGCCAGTGGAATCACTGCTGATCTCTCGACTCGCCCGAACGGCAACCGCCGAATCACTATTGCTATCCCGAGGAAGTATTTCTACCTGCACGAATATGGCAAAGTTCCCGATCAAGCGATTGGCAACGGCAACAGTCAGTTCGGTATCAATACCACGATTAGTCTTCTTGAAACCGCCGGCGATCCAGGTGGGTTTTATCCTGCTGAGAAACGTTTCTCTCTTGTCCGCCCACGCATCAACCGCAACGACGCACAAGGACTCTCGGCTCTAGAACTTGCCAGCCCAGCAACAGCTCGCTGGTCGTTGCGGCTCTTTTAGATCGTCCAGTTGCTGTTAGGCATCGACAGGCTCTGTGCGCTGGGGGAACGCATGATGAGTCGCCGATGACTGCCTTCAATCGTTACTGAAAACATGAGTTCGTCCTATCTTCTAATGGTCGAGGACGAAATCCGTAAGATCGTATTTTCAGTCACTGACTATACTGAACCGCGTCGCATTTCTTGCACAGCGGACGGAGACGGTATGGCGTCGGGATTCTTGGAAGTTTTGCCGATGCTCTCGACGGCTACCATGACACTGTCCCTTGGACGAACGAGCGGTTTCACTATCTCATTGGTGAGTTGTTACACGTTGTCAGACGCGACCTTCACCCGTCCTAGAGAGAGGTTCATATCGACGTTTCAGGGGATACACTCAAGTTCGTTTACGAGGTATAGGTTGCTGAAACCCTGTTCTGCCAAGTAGTACTGAAAAGCATATGTCCGTTTGGAGCAATTTTCACGCCTTGGATGAATCCGTAATCCGCAAATATTGCGTTACCCCCGAGGCTACGAGTGCGTTTTTCTACGGTAACGAAGAGGAGTGCGAATTAAGAAATCACTCTCAGATTTATGCAAGCGCAGAGCAAGCTTGGCATGCAATGCGGGCCGTTTTCACTAATGGACAGTGGAGCAAATTCTCGAGCAACCGCGTCGAGCAGATGATACCTGCGGGAGGAACAGTTCTTAGTGCCGAGGACGAGATCCGATACTTGACTGTGGTTCAGGTTAGAGAGTGCACCAGTTTCTTTTCCGGACTTGATTTTGACAAGCGAGTCAAGGGACTGGATTTTGAAAAACTCAGTGAAATGAACCTCTACAAGATCGGAAAAATTGAGGAAGATGAAGTTGATTGGGTTAGGCATGCGCTACTTGATGGACGATCGCCATTTTATCAGGAAGCTGCGGGGAGAGGACTCGCAGTGCTCACACATCTTGGCTAGAGTAAATACCAGCAGAACAAGGTGGCTGATCACACCGTCCTAGATGGAATCGGAACTCAATTGAACATTTAAACCATCATGAAACGTAACCCAACGATAAGTCTCTCTTTCACTCGGGTATTGGTTCTCACCGTGGCTAGCGTGCTTTTCAGCGGGCCCCTCAGCTTCGCTCAAGAGGCCGCCAAGGAGTCTGCGAAAAAAGCCACTCCAAAGACGGAGAAGAAGCCGGATTCCGATTCGGCCAAGAAATCTTCTGCTGAGAATCCAGAGCCATCCGTCACCCACGGCCAGCTTCCGCTCCCTGACGGCACGGGTAAATTCGCCTACACCGCTACAGCGGGGACAATCACCTTGGAGGATTCGAAGGGTGATCCATCGGCGACCGTTTTCCATGTCGCCTACACGTCTAAAGATCCGGATCCGCGGCGACCGGTGATCTTCTGCTTCAACGGAGGACCCGGCTCATCGGCGGTCTGGCTGCACCTCGGTGCACTCGGTCCCAAGCGAGTCAATCTCCCAGGCAAGGGGACTCGGTCAGCGGATCCGCCTTATCGGTTGATTGCCAATCCACACTCGATTCTGGCTGAAGCCGACTTGGTGTTCGTTGATCCGGTCTCAACTGGGTTTAGTCGCCCCGAGTCTGCCGAAAAGCGGAAAGATTTCCACGGATTCCGAGAGGATATCGAATCGACTGGCGAGTTTATTCGGCTCTGGATCTCCAAAAACGGGCGCTGGGGTTCGCCGAAGTTTTTACTCGGTGAAAGCTACGGTGCGATTCGGGTTTCTGGTTTGAGTGACCACCTCCAATCGCGCCACGGAATGTATTTGAACGGAGTCGTTCTGTTATCGGGAGTGATCGATTTCCGCACCATTAGTGCGCGCGGCGGTAACGATTTGCCCTACGTCGCGTTTCTTCCGCATCTGGCCGCGAGCGCGTTCTATCATGGCAAACTCGATGCCTCGGTCGGAGCTTCTGTCGAAGAAGTCATCGCTCGATCGCGTGAATTTGCCGAGGGAACTTATGCCCAAGCTCTTCAAGCAGGAGATCGGTTGGCAGCGGACAAGCGAGCTGAAATTGTCACAGAACTGGCTCTTCTCACGGCTCTGCCTGAGGATGTGATCGACCGGGCAGGGATGCGAATCAGCGCCAGTGTTTTTCGGAAAATGTTGCTTCGTGATTCCGATGAAGTTTTGGGCCGATTCGATGCTCGAGTGAAACTTCCCGCACACGATCGCTTGCGCATCTCGGCGAGTTTTGATCCATCGTGGGACGTTGCTCACGGAGCCTACGCGACAGCCATGAACCGATACCTTCACGAGACGCTAAAATATGCCGAAGACGATCCCTACGAGATTATCGGGCGGGTTCATCCCTGGAGTTACGAGCCGTTCGAAAACAGCTTCGTTCAAGTCGGGTCGGATTTGGCTTCAGCGATGGTTTCCAATCCCTCTCTCAAGGTGTTGGTCAACTGTGGACACTACGATTTGGCGACACCCCCAACTGGTATTGAATCGAGCATTGCCCGGCTTGAACTACCAACATCGATCCGTCGAAATCTGAGTTTTACCTACTACGATGGCGGCCACATGTTCTACACTAACCCCGAAGCTTTGGCGAAGTTCAGAACTGATCTGAGTGAGTTTCTTAAGGCATCTGGTGGTGGTTTGAAGCCGAAGAAGAGTGATGTTCTGGAGCTTGGGAAGTAGGAGGTGTTAACCACCGATGAACCCGCATGGCCAAGGAGCGTGGACATTCCTGTCCGCAACGTCGCGCTACAGAGCGTGAAAATCGGTCGTAAACTTCCTCCTACACTTCGCGGGAACGGGCGTTTATGATGAGGTTCTGCTCTGGAGCTTGGGAAGTAGGAGGTGTTTGCCAACGATGAATCCGCATGGCCAAGGAGCGTGGACATTCCTGTCCGCAACGTCGCGCCACAGAGTGTGAAAATCGGTCGTAAACTTCCTCCTACACTTCGCGGGAACGGGCGTTTATGATGAGGTTCTGCTCTGGAGCATGATCAGACCTTCCCTAGCTAAGAGTTCAGCCAGTCGATCGATTTCGAAATCATCTTCTTTTCTTCGAACACGAAGCGGGCACTGAACCGCTGACCCTCGATCATTTCCCGAAGCCAATACTGGTCGTCTTCCCACATCTCGTCGAAGGGGATTTCATCGATCGGAAACCACAGAGGATTTGCTTCTTCGGTCTCGATCGGGTCGCCTTCAAAATCGAAACTTCGGAACACCTGGACGTGCATCGACAAGCCATCGACGAATTGGAAAAGTAGTTCTCCCATATCCTCCGGATCAGCTGGGGTGACGCCGACTTCCTCTTCGACTTCCCGAATGGCAGCCTCTAGCGCGGTCTCACCCGGTTCAAGTTTGCCGCCGGGGCCGTTGATGTTACCAGCACCGAATCCGGTCTTTTTCCGGATCAGCAGGATCTGCCCATCGCGGATGATAAACAGAAGATTCGCACGGATCTGTGGCTCCCAGGTTTCCCAGTCGACATTCATTGGCAGAGTTTATTTGGACTTGGCCGAGAGGCCGATGTCGGGTTTGGGGACGCGTAAAAGCAGGGTGGGGATCAACACGATCAGAACAACTGCGGAGGTGATAAAGAATGGGAGATAGTAACTCCAGTCGCGGGACTGAAAAAATAAGATGAGGCCGTAGATCTCGATCGATTTGGCCAGAGCGAGAATCATCCCGCCCCCAAGGATGGCCGCGATCGACGCCCACCAACGTCCGGGGCACAACCGTTTCGGGTTAATTAGGTAGTGGAAAACGAACCATATCAAACCTGCGATCAGCGCGATTTGAAATAGGGCGATCAGCCCAAGCGGCATAACGAATTTCCAAGGCGGGGTAGAGGTCTCAATGTTCTCGCCTGAGTAGATCCCAACCGTCAGGTCGAAGGGTAGACTGAGAGCGAGAAACAGCCAAAGCACCCAAAGAATCACCACCGCTGTGATTCGAGAACCACAATGAATCGGGTAAGGAAATTGTTCCCCGACTAGAGAGTCTTTAGGCGGCGTGTACGGATCGGTGGCCATGGGGCAGATGGTCGGGGTAACTCGGGGAAACTACACAGACGTGACCGCCTTGAGTTTGTTGATCGCCTGACCCCGGTCGATGATTTCGTTCGCCAGTTGGAAGCCGTCGGGGAGGGAGCCTGCGAGTCCACTGATGGCGAATCCGGCAGCAGCGTTGAGGCAGACAATATCGCGTCGTGGGCCTTTGTCCGAGCCATCGAGTACGCCGCGGACGAGACCGGCATTGGTAATGGCGTCGGATCCTTTCAATTGCTCGACCGTCGCCGGTTGAATGATTAGGTCGGCTGGCGTGATCACCTCTTCTGTGATCGTTCCGGCAGCAGCTTTATGGATTTGAGTTGGCCCCATCGTCGAGATCTCATCGACACCGCGTCCGTCAGCGGTTTCGCCGTGGACAGCCCATGCCACCTTGCGGCCCAAAATTGCTAGGATCCGTGCAAATACGGGTGGCAAGGTCTTGTCAAAGACGCCGACGAGTTGGAAGTCGGGTCGGACGGGGTTGAGAAGTGGGCCGAGTAAATTGAACACTGTCCGAATGCCCTCGGTTGCGAGCCGTTGGCGCACGGGAACGACCGCTTTGAAGGCGGGATGGTACATTTGAGCGAACAAGAATCCGACTCCGTGGCGTTTCATCGATTCGGCAAAACCTTCGGGTGGCAGATCAATTGGCATTCCGAGAGTTTCTAACACATCAGCGCTCCCGCAGTTCGATGTGATGCTGCGGTTTCCGTGCTTCACCACCTTCACTCCTCCCGCTGCGAGAATGAAGATTCCTGCCGTCGAGACATTGAACAGGTCAAGTTTATCTCCGCCAGTCCCGCAAACATCGAGGGTCGGCCCATCCAAGTCTGCGGGGGAAATCTGAGGATCGACAGCGCGGTCGAGAAACGCGGCGGCAAGCCCGCCGATTTCCTCAGGAGTTTCGCCGCGCGTGGCTAGGGCTTTCAAAAACGACACCCGGTCCTCAACAGTCGATGGATCATCGATCAGTAGTTGTTCAGCCACGGCGTTGATTTGGTCTCTGGAGAGTTCGCCAGCAACGGCGGCTGCGGTGAGAGAATCGATTGTGGCGTTGTCAGACATGGAAGCTTCGGTCGAAGAGGGAACACCGAATCAGGTGCTTTGGAAGGCTATCTAAACTCCGTGCAAGGGGCTCCGACAACTTCTATTCGGTGAAGACGTCATTTGGTTGTTTAGGAAGCCCCGATCCGAGACTGCCTGAAACGGTTGCAGAGACATCACAGTCGGGCAAAGATACCGGTCCCTAAATTTTCGTAAGAACTCGGCCAAATCATCATTTTGAATTTCGAAAATCCAGACCAGCTCTGTCTTGAGGGATCATTGATTCTCGCTGATCCATCGCTTCAAGATCCGAATTTTTGTCGGGCAGTGTTAATGTTGACGGCTCATACCGCCTCAGAGGGAGCTCATGGGTTTATTCTCAATCGGCCGATTGGGAGCACCGTTGCCGATTTTTTGTCTGGTGAAGAATTCGGCGAATTGGCGGATGTGCCGGTTCATATTGGCGGGCCAGTTCAGACGGAGCAATTGACCTTCGCATCGATCAGCCCTCATGCCGATCAGAGTCGAGGGGTTGAGTTTGACTCGCATTTGTCGACGGAGATGGCTTTGAGAGCCCGCACAGCAGGGCACCATGTCATTGCATTTGTCGGATACTCTGGTTGGACAGGAGGGCAATTAGAGGCCGAACTGATGCAGCGGGCGTGGATCGCCAGCCGCGCGAAACGTAGCTTAGTGGATCTGCCTCTCAATGATCGCTTATGGCGCGAATTACTCCGCTCGATGGGGCCTTGGTATCAACTTTTAGCCGACATGCCCCCCGATCCTTCTCTTAACTGAGAAATACCTTGGAAATCGGTAAATTTCATCGTTACATCGCAGGGATTCTTCGATAGCCTCACGGCAACACCGATTTTGGCTCTTTTGATCACCAGTCTCAGCCTCTCACCCAAACGTTTTTTTGAGCGTTTTGCGTACTCGCGGGCACAGATTCAGAGCCGGGCTAAACATGTCGGCTTGATGGGCGCAATTCTATTGGCTGCGTCGAGCGTCTTAGCTGGCCCTAGCACCAACCAGCCGAGAGGGTTACAGGGTATCGCAAACGCTGAGGTGGCACGACGTCAGCAGATTGTTGCGGATGCTACTGCTCAGATTGCTGAAGGCGACATCCTCAAGGCGAAGGAGCAGGAAGAAGCTGCACTTTCAGCCTACGCCAGCGCGATGCGGATGTTGCCGATCGCGCCGGCGACGATTGGGTTGCGTGACGAAGCTGCCGAGAGGTTTGCGACCCTAGCTACCGAACGAGCCCGTCGATTGGCTGGTGAAGGTCAGACTGCAGAAGCGGGAAAACTCCTTTCTTCGGTTCTCGGCCCGGAAGTAGCACCCGGCCACCAGCCAGCGCAGAAGTTGCTGAAAGAGATCGGTGATCCCGAAATTTACCAAGTCGGCAACACTCCTCAGCATCACAAGAATGTGAAGGAGGTTCGTAGCCTTCTCCTGCTCGCCGCTGATCTTCACGACCTAGGCCAATTCGATGAGGCGAACCGGACGTATGACAAAGTCCTAGCAATTGACCGCTACAATTCCGCAGCTCGCCGTGGTCAGCAGCAAGTCTCTCAGTCGATTAGTGTCTACCTGAAGGAGGCGCGGTCTTCAACGCGGGCAAACATGTTTAAGGATGTCGACATGCAGTGGGAGACTGCCGTGCCTAAGGGAAGAGGAGTCGCTAACCTGTTTGGCGCTGCGGGAACTGGAGAAGCAGCTACGACTGACAGTGGTCGCCCCTCCCTTTCGCGGAAACTCAATGCGATCCGCCTGCCGAACGTTCAGTTTACCGATGCGCGCCTAGATGAAGTCGTCCAATTTATCGTCCTTCGAGCTCGCGAACTCGATACATTAGAAACCGACCCGGCCTATCGCGGTGTCAGTATTTTGATTCAAGCGCCCGACGAGTATAAGGGACAGCTCATCGATCTCTCGCTGCGAAACGTACCAATTTCTGAAGTTCTACGCTATGCCGCGGATCAGGCGGGAATGCGCTATGAGCTGGATCAATTTGCCATCAGATTGGTGCCGCTCAATTCAGTTGCTGGCAATCTGGTGACTCGGTTCTTTAAGGTGCCGCCTGACTTCATTCGATCTGAGGGCAGCGGACAAGAAAATGCTGCCGAGTTAGATCCATTTGCCGCACCCACGGAAACAGGTGGTGGAGGTGCTCTCAAAGCTAGATTGGGCGCTCGCGAATACCTTGAGAAACAGGGAATCATTTTTCCAGACGGATCAGCAGCCAGCTTCAGTCCGACCAGTTCGACGCTAATGGTCAGGAACACTCAGGATGCGATTGATCTGGTGGAGACAATGGTCGATGAGGCGCGGTCGGCTCAACCTCGCCAGGTGCAAATTCGGGTAACCATGCTTGATGTCCGCCAGGAAAACCTCAACGAACTTGGTTACGATTGGCTTCTAGGGCCATTCAATGCTGGGGGTGACAAGCTGTTCGGCACTGGAGGTGTTCCTGGGTATGCTGGGCGCGGAACCACAGGCATCAATTTTCCGACTCGGATTCCAGGTGACGTTAATACAGCTGTTGGGATTAATCCAATCACAGACGGACTTCGCGGAGCGACAGATTTGGAACAATTGGTAACAATCGACTCGCTCTTAGGTGGTACTGAGAGAACATTTTCTTCGATACGAGCGAAGAGTCCAGGCGCGTTTTCTGTCTCCGGTGTTTTCACCGATCCGCAGTTCCAGACTGTGATTCGAGCGATTCACCAAAAGAAAGGGGTCGATCTCATGGCAGCTCCGATGACCATCGCACGCAGTGGTCAAAACGCGAAGATCGAGATCGTTCGTGAGTTTATTTACCCGATTGAATACGATCCCCCAGAGATTCCAAATAGCGTGGGAGACTCTGACGGGCTCGCCTCCTTCCCAGTTACCCCTGCAACGCCGACAACATTTGAGACCCGCAATGTTGGATTTACACTCGTTGTTGAGCCCGTCATCAGTGAAGACAATCGAACGGTCGAACTCAATTTGGTGCCTGAGTCAGTGGTGTTCGACGGATTCATTGATTATGGATCCAATATGTTTCGGCCAATTCCAAATCGCCCAAACTCCACTGGTGGTTTCGAAGCGGATGAAATTGAGAACGATATTTTGATGCCGATTTTCCGAACGAATCGAGTCACCACTTCAGTGACCGTGTGGGATGGGCAGACAATTGTGATCGCCGGTTTAGCGAGCGAGGAATCCGATATGGTCGAAGATAAAGTCCCTCTTCTTGGGTCACTCCCAGGACTCGGACAATTCTTTACTTCGGAGGCGACGAAGATTTCAAAACGGAACATCGTGTTCTTCGTGACCGTCAATATCGTCGACCCAGGTGGTGAGCGCCTCAATGCGCCCGCAGGTATCTCGGGTAGGTGAGCCCTTAGCGTCGTGCGACAGAGCGTGAAAATCGGTCGTGAACTCCCTCCTACTTTTCGTGAGAAAGGGGAGGGGTGATGAGGTTGTGTTTTGGAGCTTGGGAAGTAGGAGGAAGTTTACGACCGATGAACCCGCATGCCAAGGAGCGTGGACATTCGTGTCCGCAACGTCGTGCGACAAAGCGTGAAAATCGGTCGTGAACTCCCTCCTACTTTTCGTGAGAAAGGGGAGGGGTGATGAGGTTGTGGTTTGGAGCTTGGGAAGTAGGAGGAAGTTTACGACCGATGAACCCGCATGGCCAAGAAGCGTGAATATCGGTCGCAAGCTTCCTCCTTGTGGGTTGAGAGGATGCTGTTCTCGCGGGACGGCCACTCAGGCAGCACCTTCTGGCTCACCGGCGCTAACAAAAGTATGCCGTTCCCAGCAAGAGCTTCCACAACACCATCTCAGTCGATCAAGTCGCCGCTCGGGAACTCGGTCGGGAGCCCCGCTTCACCTCGCTCCAGCTTTCCGGGAAGAAATGCGGCGGCGCTGGCTCGGGTCACGGCAATGGTCTCTCGCTAGCATCGGGTGTTCACCGACGACGACACTCCCATCGACCAACTCCAGGCGCAGATGGCCGACCAGCGCAGCGTGCTCGATACCGTCCTCGCTGATGCCCGATCGGTTGGGAAGCGGGTCGATCACCACGACGCCCAGAAGCTGGAAGAGTACTTTGATTCAATCCGCGACATCAAAACCCGCATCGCCAAAGAAGAAAGCTGGCGGGGTGTCCCAGTGCGAAAACCTAGCAAGCCTCTCGCCGAGCCCGCGCCTAGCCTTGAAGGAAAAGAAGAGATCCGCGTCATGTATGATCTCATGGCGACCGCTCTTGAAGTCGATGCCACACGCGTGATCACCTATCGGATGCCTGCCGACAGCCTCATGCAGAGCATCGGCGGCAACGAACCCGCCCACCTCGTCAGTCACTACTCCGAGCGCGGTGGCTCCCGTAAGGATCTCTCTCAGGTTCGCGATCAAACGCACTCGACCCTTCTCGCTGGATTCTTTGACAAGCTCAAGGCGACCACGGAATCCGACGGCAGCTCCATCTTCGATCAAACCGCGATTACCTTCGGCTCCAACATTCGCACCATGCACTCGCTCACCAACTATCCCACGCTCATCGCCGGAGGCGGAGCTGGTATCGAGCAGGGTAGACACCTCGTGCTGGAGAATTCCGAGACCCCGCTCTGTAACCTCTGGCTCACTCAGCTAAGAGGTTGCGGTCTTGAAGCCGAGTCCTTCGGTGATTCCACGGGCATCATCGAGGAGCTTGGGTAAAATAGGGCGACTAACGATACTCGATTTCGGAGTGTTTCAAATTCACGGACTCTACTGAATCCGCCCCGAACTTAGTTTGGTTTCATCCCGATGCGGGTGCCTTCTTCCCACTTAAGCCCCCACTTGGCGAGGGCTTTGATGGTGGGGGCTAACGCTTGGCCTTTTGGGGTGAGGTGGTAGCCGAAGCGTTTGGATCCTTCGGAGACGGGGACTTGCTCGACGATGTCGTTTTGAAGCAATCGTTCAAGTCGGTCGCTGAGGATGTTGGTTGGGATGTTCTCGGGGGAGGCGGTGAAGTCTTTAAACCGAGAACGGCCTAACAGAAGGTCACGAACAACGAGAAGTGTCCAGCGATCACCGATCAGATCGAGACTGCAGGAAACTGGACATCGGGAACGTCGGTCTTTGTCACTGGTCACAGATATATGTAATCGGAAAAAACTTGCAATCCACAAGTAAAACGCTTTTAATTTGCAAGTAAATGAATGCCGTGACTGAAGCGATAGAATTGGATGCTCCTGGAGCGGGACTGCCTAAACCGGAGTTGTTGATCGCGCTGCTTCGCTTTGCCTTATTTCGGAAGAAGACTGATCGGGCAACACGCTCGGCGCTGTTTGAGAAAGAACGAAACCAGATGCTGGACATCGTTCATGGGCTAGGGGATGACGAGGCTTCGGCTCAGATTTTGATCAAGCGGATTCGCGGGCTGGAGGACAGCAGCCGGAATTGGTCGGTGTTCATGGTCTTGGAGCATCTGCGCATTGTGAACGAGGAAGTGGCAGCGGCAATTTCTCAGCTAGGCCAGGGAGAGACCCCAGAGGGGAGGGCTGATACAGCGGCGGTCAAGCCTAAGTCCGGAGTAGGCCGGGAGGTCCTCGACGGGTTCGATGCGAGTTGTCGATCGCTCTTGGACGCCGTCGGTAGAATCAAGAACCTAGCTACTGAAGAGACATACAGGCATCCCTGGTTCGGTGAGATGAATGCTGGCGATTGGCATGCCTTAGCGGCAGTGCACATGGGGATTCACCGCAAGCAAATCGAGCGGATTTTGGCGACGGCGGATTAATCGGTATGTCTAATCACCAAGTCTGGTTCATGGTGGAAACCTTTCTACGCCCTATTTCTGGGACTGCATCCCATTCATGGTTGGAGTGTAGCAGGCCAATCATTACCCTATGCCACGTCCACCTTGGTTTTATCCGGAAGGTAAAGACAGCCTCGCAGGTCTCCAGCACGTCTCGGGTGTGTTTGGCTACGCCGCGCGAGCACTTGGCCTGGTCTGGGCGGAATGGTCGGTAAATGGCATCTTGGTGACAATGCTCCTCACCGACCACAAGATCGAGGCTTCCAAGACGTTGTTTGACACCGCTGCGGAGGGATCGGGCAAGCCTCCGACTATTGGGGAAATGACTACTTCGATGACACCTACGAGCGCAATGGCACCTTCGAAAAATTCGAGGGCTACTGCACGGATGTTTGGTTCCGCGAAGGCATGCGGTTCGTTTCAGAGAACAAGGAAAAGCCCGTCTTTCTCTATCTTGCGCTCAACGCACCTCACGGCCCTTATTATGTGCCTGTAGAATGGGCCAAGCCCTACCAAGTCGATCCCGAGAGCGCGCCGTTCGCCAAATTCTATGGCTTGTGCACGAATATTGATCACAACATGGGGCTGCTTCGGGCGCATCTCGATGAACACGGGCTGACGGACATCACCATCCTCATGACCGACAACGGCACCGCTGCCGGCTGAGGCGAAGAAGGCGGTCGTCGCAGTCCGAGCAAAGGTCGAAATTTCTGGACTGAGCGCGGAGTCTGAGGTCGAGGCTGGCTCGATGGGAGTGGTCTTTGAGCTCGACCTTCCGGCAGGGCAGAGTCAACTGATCACCTATCTCTACGACGAGAAAGGCAAGGCCGGTGGAGCCTACTTCACCGAAGTAGAATTCCTTCGTCCGGCGAAATAGCGACTTCCGCGATTGAATCCATCAGCGTTTTCGAATGAGGACTCCTCTTGAGTCCTTGGCCCGCCTTCAGTAAAGAATCTCAGAACACTAAGTCGGCGGGTCGATTCTTGAGGTTCTCGTCCAGAAAAGAGGAAAGAGACCGCGAGATCGGCCGTGTTAAAGAAAGTGAATACTACCCAGAGTGATCACCATCGTTCTAAGAAATTACCAGTCCACTCAATGCCGTTTCTGCACCGAACAAATCCGTCCCTTTTCGCAGCGCTCACCGTTTTCATTCTTAGCGCCGCAGTTGTCTCTCATGCCGATAGTCCAAAGGCTTGGGTCATCGATGAGGATGCCGACTGGAAAGCTCAGATTGAGTCCTCGGAGGGAATGCAATTTGCTGAAGGGATGGCTTCACCGGAAGCCAAAAAGGGGAGTCTTAAAACCAAGTTTCATTCGTTCGAGAAAAAGACTTCGTTAAAAACGCTGACTATTGACCAATCGCCGATCTGGCAGAATTGGGAACCGATCGCGAACATCGGACCGTCTAACCTCGCTGACGCGCCTGTGATGTTAACGATGGGGCCAGATGATTACTGGATGTTTGGGAGATACAGTGGGAAGAAGCCGAACGCCACAAAAGGCAAGCAGCAAGCAGCCTTCACCGCAGAAGATGCCACTCTAGAGGGCTTCGATATTCCACTCAAAACCACTCCTTTCCCGAACCAATATGATGCGCCGGGAGGACTGTTAGGTGGCAAGGGCGGGTATCATGCTTGGCAGAGCCGTGACATGGTCAATTGGGTTCATCATGGAGCGGTGACGGAAAACCGTTCTCGCTGGGTGACGACAGCCGAGCAGAAGGATGGCAAGGTCTACATCTACTACGATTACCCGAATGATCAGGACCCGCACCTCTACATTGATTCTGACCTGACCGATGGAATTCCCGGAGAGGACAAGGGCATGGCCTTTAAAGATCCAAGCCACGGCTCGGATTGTGCCTTCATCCGTGATCTCGATGGCAAATTCCATGTCATCTATGAGGACTGGAGTCCGATCAACGCCAGCAAACGTTCCTGGGATTCGCCGCTCGCAGGTCACGCCGTCAGCGAAACTGGTGAGGGTGATTTCACGATTCTCGATCCACCCGTCGATAATCGAACAACGCCAACTGGTAAGATCGGCACCTACAAACATCCGCACTGGATGCAGCACCCAGACTATGACACAAACGTCGCTGAGTTCGAGATCCACGAGCCTGAGCAGGAAGCCTATGGCGACTGGGCTGCGATCTCGATTAGTGGTCAATATTACCTCTTTGGAGATTTCGACCCTGTTGGCGGCCACCAAATGAGCGTCGGCTGGTTTACGTCTTCTTCGATCGATGAGGAGTTCACGTGGTGCGACAACATCGGCAAAGGCCACCCCGATCCGGATGTTTGTTTTGCGGAAGGCAAATTCTATCTGGCCACTCAACAGAAGACCGACTTCACCAGCACCGGACCATGGGTCGAAACCGTCGAGGCTCGCGTCGGAGTTGATACTAACAACGATGGCAAGTCCGACTCGTGGACAGAATGGGCGGAACTCAAAGAGACCTACGACTATGTCCCAGGCCGCTCCAAGCAGATCGCGAAAACGCCAGCTCAAATCGACCTTTCAAAAGCGCCGGACGGTTTTGGTTTCCAAGTCGAACTCCGAGTGACCGACTCCACCGAGAATAAGTCCAAGCCGATAATCGATCGCGTGGCAGTTTCGTTTGAGTAGGATCTCGCGAACGATTTGTCGCCTTCATTTCTCTCGCGAGAGAAAATGAAAGAAGCCGCTTGGTGACAAGCGGCTTCTCCAAAAGCGTGGTTAGATATACCGAGTGTTATCGGCGGCGACGTCCGAGAAGGAGTAGTCCTCCGACCAAGCCACTAAACAGAGCACTTGGCTCAGGAACTTGATAGTTTGTCAGGTGAAGAGAAACACCTGGATCGTGACGATTTACCTCACTATCCGGACTGAATTTCTGTGTGAGCGTAACGGTATCGTAGGTTCCATTGACATCAAAAGCTCCGTAGAATCCCAAGTTGAAATTCCCCAGATTCGAAGAGATATCGTCTAGAAAGTAACCAGAGGCACCCATGAAGCCGTGTTTGAAATCAACACCTTCAACTCCAACTGTTGTTCCGTGAGAGAATGAAATAGGGGTTGCGACCGAGAGTGTGCCATTACCTCCGCTAATCGCGATTTCCCAATCGCCACGTTGAGGTCCCCAAGTGAGTGCCAAATTACCCCCATCCATGATCTGGTCGAAATTGTAGGTATAGGTGAGGGATCCTGAGGAATAGGTTGCTCCTGAAATCTGTGATGACATCACCCCTGGCAGTCCCTGGAGAGAGCTGTTGGCGGTTGTACCCATGTAGATGTCGCTGCCGAATGAACCAGCACCATAGTTGGTCACATAACTTAAATCGGCGTCGGTATTGTTGGTGAAGCTAGAGGTGTAGGTATTTTGAGCCCAAGCAGCGCCACTTCCAAGAAGAGAAATTACGGTTAATACTGATAATATTTTTATGCTCGATATATTATCACAATAAAGACTCTTAATCAAGTTTTTTATAATTTACAGAATGTGAATTTTATTAAATTTACAATGGTTTTCCAGATTCCTTCAGGGAAGGCTGCCTGTGTCAGTTCCGTTACCTTTAGGCGACCAGTTCCTTTAGCATCCCGCTGCTATCGGAAAACCCACGGGCGTCGACTCCCATTCGGTCCATCAACGTGACCAGCAAATTCGACATTGGCACTTCTGATCCGTACTGAACATATTGGCCATGGTCGAGACCAAGGTTCGATCCGCCCGCTAAAACGAGAGGGTAGTTGCTGTTTCTGTGTGTCTTGCTGTTACTTGAGCCGTAGAGCACCATCGTGGATGAGTTGGGCTTCGCGTTTGGCTTCGGTAGTAGTCTCGACACCAAATAACCTAGCAAAAATCTGCTGAGAGCGATTGAGAGATGGGATTGGCAAGCCATTCCTCGCGAAGCTCAGCGTGCTCGATCGAGTCGACTCTCCAACACCACCATCAGTCGACAAACAGAGCGATGGGAATCGGGTGAGTCCACCGATCTGTCCGGCAGCGACTTGGTCGACCGAAACAGGCTCCCTATGAGTGAAGCGGCACTCTCTCAACGGGGCCATTTGGACGGACAGGACAAAGAACCCGGACCAGTAGAGAGATTGACTAAGAGGTAGCAAAATGCTACCTTCCACAATGAGCCAACCAGTCAAACTCAGTGACGAGCTCGTTCTTGAGGCGAGAACCGTGGGGGAAATCGCGGAGCGATCGATCGCGGGACAGGTGGAGTTCTGGGCAAGCTTGGGCAAATCTCTAGAGCCACTTCTTCGAGGAGATCGAGCCCTCGCTCTGAAACAATCTGGCACTGCACAATCACTCTCCGACGCGATCGCCTCGGTAGATTCCGACGAAGGAAGACAAAGGGTTCGCTCCTACCTTGAGGCACAGCCGTTTCCCCATTTTGAACAATGCTCGGAAGAAAAAGGGCTGTTGGTGAAGGTGGATGAAGACGGCACGCGCACGCGGGGACGATTTGTGAATCGGAAATTCGTGAAGGTCTATTAAGCCTCGTAGTCACATTGTCATGGATTGGAAAGCGCTCCTAGATCCACGCCCGATTGTTATTGCGATTGCCGGATCGAATGGGGCCGGAAAATCCACCTTCTACCAAGCCCATCTCACCGACGTAGGTTTACGATTCGTCAACGCCGACGACATCGCCGCCGAGCTCGACATTGGGGCCTATGAAGCAGCTGACCTAGCTTCGGCGATTCGCAAAGAGCTTGTAAGAAACCAGGAGAGCTTCCTCTTTGAGACCGTTTTCTCCGACCCTCATGGCGCCAAGATAGCGGATCTGGAAGAAGCTCGCCAAGACGGCTATCAGGTTGTCTTGATCTTCATTCGAATTGACTCCCCAGAGACTTCGAAACAGCGAGTCTCGATGCGGGTGATGCAGGGAGGTCACGACGTCTCTGACGAGAAATTGGAATCTCGTTTTGCTCGAACCATCGCCAATCTTGACCGCGCCATTCAATCGCTTCCGGTTGTGATCGTTTTCGACAACTCCGATCTTGCACGGCCCTATCAGCTCGAATCGATCTATCTCGATGGCGGGTGTGTTTGATGCGACTTCTGGCTGGAGCGGGAGTACGGCAGGAGAGGGCACCCGTTCCTCGGAGCCGCCCAACGGATACGGAGATCATTCACTACAAAAGGTAGTGTTCGAGTTTGGTCGATCTACGCCACGCCGAACCGGGAGGCAAATTAAACGCTGATATGGGGACGAAACGCTGATATGTAACCGACATGGGGACGGGTTCAATGTGGTACAATGTGGTAACCCAACCGCAAAGAAAAAGCCTTTCCGAATCTCTTCAGTTGATCAGAGTGCCGCTCGTCGTTGCCAAAAGGTGCGCTAAGCCCCGTAGAAGGGCGCCGTGGATCATGTCATGACGCGCGGGAATCGGCGTAGATGCCGCGGAGCGTATCGATAATCGGAGCGAATTCTGTGGGAAGATCTTCACTGACGAAGACGATCATGAGACCTTTCTAAGGCCTGTCCCTCTGCCTTTTAATTTGTAGTGGGGAAATACGTTCCTTCCTCACTTTCTGATGGCCTATACGCTAAGTGATGCGAATTTTCTGATCACCCGTGATATTTTGTCTGTCATCTTAGGCATCACTCGGTCTCGGTGTATATCCTTTTGATCGATTGAAAAGGCAATAAAATAGAATATTGTCTTATTAATAAGGCAAAATGCCCAATCGACGACCAGTACTCTTGCCTCGCTATTCCCGTATTCTTGAACAGATGGGGGAACGGGTGCGGCTTGCTCGGCGGCGGCGGAAGCTGACGACGACGCAGGTTGCCGAGCGTGCGGAGATCGGGCGGAACACTCTCTATCTCATCGAGAAGGGCGACCCGGGTGTGTCGATCGGGAATGTGCTTCGTGTTCTCGCGGTTCTCAAGTTGGAGGATGATCTGGGGAAGTTGGCTGCAGATGATGAGCTAGGTCGCAAGCTACAGGACGCCGAACTGTTAGCAGGCAAGCGAACCAGAAAGGGCGCTCGTGAGTAGAAACATCCTCGTCAGCGCCGACTGGCACCATCCCCATGCTCCGCGACTCATGGGAACTCTGCATGCTGATCTGGTTCGCGGTGACGAAGTCTTCTCCTTTTCTTACGACCCCAAATGGCTGAAGTCTGCGGATGCTATGCTCCTCGATCCCGACCTCGGATTTTATGAAGGCTCGCAGTATCTACCGAACACCAAACGTGCCAACTTCGGAGTGTTCTTGGACTCTTCACCTGATCGATGGGGCCGCGTCTTGATGCGCCGCAGGCAGGCGATGCTGACGAAAGGTCTGAAGCCAGCGAAGAAGATGGTGGAGTCTGATTTTCTTCTGGGTGTCCACGATGCTCAGCGGATGGGAGGGCTTCGGTTTCAGACTGAGGAGGGTGGAGCTTTCCTTAGTGACGACGAAGCGATTGCGACTCCTCCTTGGACTTCGCTTCGTGAATTGGAAGCGGTAAGTTGGCGCTACCAGAAAGAAGACTTCGACGGAACCAATGATCTTCGGTGGTTGGGGCTACTTCTTGCTCCCGGTAGCTCTCTGGGTGGTGCTCGCCCCAAGGCCGGAGTACGGGATCTGGATGGAGATTTATGGATCGCAAAATTCCCTGGGCGTTCTGATGAGCGCGATATGGGAGCCTGGGAATTTCTGACGTGGCACCTTGCTAGAGATGCTGGGTTGAATGTTGGAGAGGCCAAGATTCTCGATTTGGGGACAGGGCATCGGACCTTCGCGACCAAACGATTCGACCGGATTCCCGGCACCAAAGGCAATGGACGAATTCATTTCGCCTCAGCCATGACTCTCCTTGGGCGTAGTGATGGGGATGATGGAGACTCTCCTCCAAGCTATTTGGATTTAGCCGAACTCATTTCCAGCCAAGGAGAGAGTCCTTCGCGTGACCTTCCAGAGTTGTGGTCTCGAATCGTGTTTTCTATTTTAGTCTCCAATACCGACGATCATCTCCGAAATCACGGATTTGTCCTCACCCCCCACGGATGGAGGCTTTCGCCCGCCTACGATATCAATCCAGATCCCGATGGAAGGGGGCTGAGTTTGAATATTGATGAGAACGACAACCGCCTCGACCTCGATCTCGCTCTGTCAGTTTGTCCCCACTTTCGCCTCATCCAAGCCGCTGGTGAGCGCCGCCTCGCCGAGATCAAAGCCGCAGTAGCTGGATGGCGGGATCGAGCCGTTGCGCTAGGAATCAGCCGTTCGGAGGTCCAACTCGTCGAGCCAGCATTCGCGGTCTAGTGTCCCGAACGATTAATCCGTTGAAAAAATTGAGGGGAAATTTGTCATGGAATCAGGTTCGCTCCGCTCACGTTGGAACATGATCACGGCTCTTTTTCCCTATACCTGCGTTACTCGTCGGTCACGAAGTATGGGACTGTTGAAAAAGAACAGGTTGCCCCGTCAGGGGCTCGTATCGTAACAGCTCCGCGACGGCACCGCCTTTTTCAATACCCTGTTAGTGTCCCGAATGATTCGAAACGAAGTGGAGAAAGCCGGAGGCAGATTTTTTCTCAAACTAAGGCACGAGGAGAATGGAGTGGCAGGTGGCGGAATTGATCAGACCTTCCTTAACTAATTGGTGATGGGACACTCCATCCAATAGTCGTCCATTTCAAAGCCTCCTCCGATCTGAACGCAAAGCTCGCCAACCGTTTTGAACCCGGCGCGTTTGTAGGCTCGGATCGCCAAATCATTGTTTCGATTCACCCTGAGTGACAGGATTGAGCGTCCTCGTTCTCGGCCATGATTCGCAGCGAATGACAGAGCTCGTTGTCCAATCCCTTGGCCGTGGTGAGACGGCGCTAAATACAGCTTGTCGATAAACAATGCGTCGCGGCCCTCATCGTTGTCGACCGCGAGGAATCCTGCTCTCTCGGATTCGAGTGTGATCCAGAAATACTCCTTTCCAGCTTCAATATCAGCTCTGATCACTTCAGGCGCATACATTTCGGCGAGCATGTATTCGATCTGTTCGGCACTGATGATTTCCGGGTAAACCTCTCGCCAGATCGTCTGGGCGATGGTTTGAATTTCTTCGGCCTCTCTAGGGCTGGCTTGAACGAACTCGGGTTGCGGAGGGCTCATCGGTGAACTGAGAATCTAGTGAATGAGGCCGAGGTATTTTCAGTTTTCAGCTAGGCGAACTTCATTTTTCGGCGAAGTCGCTACGTTGCGTTTGTTTCGTACTTAGGGTCTGAATTGTTTTCGACTGACGCGCGATTACCCACATCATCATCAGTGGAATCAGAAACATTATTGCGCTGGTGAGGTGCATCATTCCACCAAACCCGCCAGTCATGCTGCCCGGGCCGTCATACTTGGCATCGCGAATGATGAACGGGACACTCGCCTCTTGGAGGGAGTGGGCTAGAAGGGCTTCATCGTCGAGCCCGATTGGCCCGTTGACTCCGCGGTAGCCGCCCCCGCTCAGATGATAGGTCAGGTCGATGTTCCCGTGGTCGAAAATCTCAACCGATTCGATTCGGCCTTGTTCTAGGTCATGAACGAAAGAGGTGTATGCAACCAGCTCGGGTGCTGATGCTGTGGAGGCTTCCGGCATGGGTTCATATTACGCTGACCTTGCTGAACTGAAGGGCAAAATTTGCCAATATCTGCAAATGTCCATTAATCGCTGAATATTTGGACAAATCGATGAATGTTTTAGGCGGATTTGTCCAGATAGTAGAGATGCTGACTTGCTCTTAAGTGTCGTGATGGACAATCTTGAGTTGCCATTCTGGATCGTAGTTGGCCTTTTTGTTGTCGATCGAATTGTAAAAATCACCATGCTTCTACACCAGCCCACCGCCCGTCTCTTTGTTCCCGATGATTTGGAGCCCACTGTGGCCTTTGAGCGTGTGAGTCACTTAGGGATTGGCGCACATCAGGATGATCTAGAGTTCATGGCGATTCATGGGATTCAGGCCTGCTTTCACAGTCGCGACGATTGGTTCGGCGGCGTCACCTGCACCGATGGGGCAGGGAGTTCGAGGACAGGGCCATACGCGGAATACACGGATGCAGAAATGCAGGCAGTGCGGCTACAAGAACAGGAGCAAGCCGCCGTTGTCGGGCGTTATGCCGCGATGGCTCAACTGGGTTATCCGAGTTCTGTAATCATGGATCCGGCGAACTTGAAACCTAAAGAAGATCTTGTTCAGATCCTCAGGACAGCCCGCCCTAAAGTCATCTACGCCCACAATCCCGCCGATAAGCACGACACCCATATCGGCGTCTTCGCTAGCACTCTTGCAGCACTTCGTGAGTTGGCTCCCGAATACCGTCCGGAACGCTTGATCGGGTGCGAAGTGTGGCGTGGGTTGGATTGGATGCAGGACGATGAGAAAGTCGGGCTCGACGTTGATGGGGGGGACTCGCTGGCGGCTGCGCTGGGTGGAATCTTTGATTCTCAGATCGCCGGCGGAAAGCGTTATGATTTAGCCGTTGAGGGTCGGAAGCAGGCCAATGCGACCTTCTTCGATTCTCACTCGTCGGATGCCAGTCAGCGCGTCTGGTATGCCATGGATCTCATGCCGCTGGTCGAAGATCCCGAACTCAGTGTCGTCGATTTTACTCTTGGGTTTGTCGATCGGTTCCGAGACGACATTCGAGGAAAACTTGAGCGTTATCAGCGCTAGAGTAGTCGTGCCCATTGAGGCTTCGGACGACCGAACGCATCCATATATTTAGCTCGGTCTTCATCTGATCAAGCCGGTCTGCGTGATTCGGTTCTCCAGCAAGATCGAGCTTCTCCATCGGATCGTCATCCAGATTGTAGAGTTCGAAGGTTGTGCCATTGATCCTGTGCAGCTTCCACGGCCAGTCATTCCACGCGGCATGCCCAGCCGCGATGTCTTCGGAAAATTGGGGGAACTCGTCGACGTCCTTTTGCATGCGAAGCTTGTTGTGCGGCAGTTCCGAACTCGTCCTCTGCTTTTCCATGATGTCCTTCAGGATTCGATCACTCCATGTCGATTGCCCACCTTGAAACAGATGCCAGAAGCCGATCGGCTCGCTTCGTTCGGTGACCTTCCCGGCAATGATCGCGCTGGCATCGATTCCATCTAGCCATGACCAGAATGATGTTGGGCTTTCCTGCACTTTTCGGAACTGCGCTGGAAGTCTCAACGGAGAACATCATCACCGTGGCCACGATCAGAGCCGACAATGGGAGTCTTTGGTGTGTCACGATGGTGCCGAAGATAGACTGCCAAGCATCGTGGTGTCTAGCGCGCAGCGAAAACCCTAGAGAAGGTCTGATTAATTCGTGCCCGTAAGAATCCCCGCGCCGTTGAATCGTGGCATGACCGTCCCGGTCATAGCCCCAGAGAGCGACGACCGGGACGGTCGTGCAACGTTCTTGGACTCAGCACGGAGCTACCTCAAACTCATCACGATCGGCGGCCAAGTTGGTCGCGGAGTGATCGAGGTTGGATACGACAAAATTGGAGCCGATGGTCGGAATTGAACCGACGACCTGATCATTACGAATGACCTGCTCTACCCCTGAGCTACATCGGCGATCAGAGAAACTTGGAGTGTCCGGTTCGCGCCGTCTCCGTGTTCCACCTGTCGTGGGCGAGATGATACCGCTTTTGCTATCTTTGGCAACTGCTTGCGCACCTTAAAGAATCTCACAGCGCTGACCGGATTTATTGAGGAAGAACCCCTCGGTCTGTTCTTTGAATCGAGCTGCGTGTGGCGTGGTTTTGTGTTCCGCGAACGCGGCTTCGTCATCGTAGACTTCGTAAAACACAAACTTGTTCGGGCGATCCAAATCCTGCGAAATGTCGAACCGATGGCAGGCTGCTTCAGTCAGTGAGGCTTCGGCGATTTCCCGAGCAATCGGGATAAAGTCAGCGGTACGGTCAGGGTCGATTTCGATGGAAACACAGACGGCGATCATGCGGCGACCGTCGATGTGTGGGGTGCGGTCGTCAACCCATTCACAGGCTCTTGATGACTTGAGTGGCTAGTCGCTCTGAGTAGTCGGTGAGTTTCCAATGTCCGGGAGACCAGCCTACTAGAAAGCGATGAAAGTCAGTCCACGCAATCGGGTAGAGGTCTCTCCATTCGGCTTCGACTTCGAGTGGGTTCTGCGGTTTGCCAAGACGACCGATGGCTTCGTGGAGAGCATCAAAATAGAATCCGAGCAGCTTCTGTTCGTCCCGCTCACACTGTTCTTCGGGAAGACAGCTTCCTAAGAAATAGGCGACATCCTTCATGCCACAACCGCCACCGACGTACTGAAAATCGACAGCGGCGACGCCCCTGCCGTTCCTTGCGAAGCAGAAGTTGGCGATCTTGGCATCACCGTGAACGATGGATTGGAAGCGTGCTGAATTGAGTCGCTCATCGATTGCAGAGGCCGCTTCACGGAGAGCCGGATTGTTGACGGCTTGAAGTTCGTCGGGACGGGTCGCTAAATGCCAATACGTTCCGACTTCCCAGAGACCATCTGGCTTGTCTCCGAGAAACGTTGCGTGGAACTCGGCTAACCAGGTCAGGCAATCCTCGATGCCGTTTTCGTTGAGTCGTCCCAAGCGCTCGGGATAGCCAGCGGCGTCCAGATCTTCCAGAACGAACACCCAACCAGCGTCATCGGGAAGGGGAGATGCAGATAGAACGCTGGGAACTCGGCAGCCCGGGCCACAGTGGCTCGACCAATCGCGATACCAAGCCATCTCGACTTCATAGGATCGGAGTTTGCGAAGGTGAGAGCGGTCGGTGTTCCAGCCCCTCGGATGCCGTCCGCCGTCTGGTGGCGAGACGTGTTTAGCGACCACTGATGATTCGCCAGATTCGCCATTGATGTGATAGCGAACGATCTCGCCGTAGCCGCTCCACAGCGATTGAATGCGTTCGCCTCTCGTTGCGGAAGGAGCTCCGGTCGCTGCGAGAACATGGACGAGTAGGGGATCGCGATCAGACATCTTAGCCAGCAGCCTGTGAGGAGACTTGATCTTGTTCTTCGGTCGCAGCTCGAGCTGTCTCGATCGCTTCGGCATAGCAATCTTCCATTGCCGAAATACTCTGCTCGAGCCCATAACGTTCCCTAACGGTCTTGGCAGAGGAGGTCGAGTAGCTAGCTAAAAGTTCTGGGTCGGACATGACCTTGATCAGGGCCGCAGCCAGTTCATTCGGGCTGCGTTCCGGGACAAGGATGCCGTCTTCGTGGTTGCGAACCGCCTCTGGAATTCCACCATGGAGAGTCGCGATGATCGGCAATCCGTAGGCCATGGCTTCTAGCATCGAGTTCGGAACGCCCTCTTGGTCGGAGGTGCCAGTTAGTTCACTAGGATGCAAAAACAGGTGGGCGTTGGTGTATTCTTCAGCCAGTTCGTCCTGCTCTGTCCAGCCGCGCAGAACCACGCGATCACCGAGCCCGAGTTCGGCCACGCGCTGTTCGATTGCCTCCCGGCCCGGCCCTTCTCCGCAGAGGATGTATTGGAAGTGGGAGATTGTTTTGGCGACTTCGATCAAAGCGTCGAGAACCGTCAATATGCCCTTTTTTTCGATCAGTCGACAGGCTTGAACAAGACGCCACGGTTCGCCATCAGACGGAGGTTGCCGGACGACTGGTGTGATGTGAGACAGCGGAATCGGTGTCCGGTTGAGGCGAAGTTTCTCGCGCGGACAGCCGAGCTTTTCTAGCTCGACCAGAAGAGATTCGGAGCGCGCGAGAACCAGCTGAGCGTCTCGGAAGACGGCCTTCATCTGGTCGTGGTAGCCGTCTCGATCGAAGAACTTAACGACATCGACCCCGTGAAACGAAACGATCCATGGGCCTCCCCAGGCTTGAATCATTTCGTGGTATTTTACTGCCTTGTGCCCGTAGTAGACATGAACCAGTTCAGGCTGTTCCCGGCGCAAGATGTCGACCAAGTCGTAGGGAAAATACTCGTCGGGTTCGCGAGTGATTTTGCGCGGCGGTGGCCACTGCTTGATCACATGCTTGTACCAAAATCTCAGGACAAAGTTCCCCTTCGGTCGGGGCCTTGGAATCTTTGTCAGCTTGGTGACTGAATCGATCGGGAACAGCTCTTCGTTCTTCAGCTGCTCAGCGAAGACTGCCGTCTGATGGCGCTCTAAGTTCACCAACTGACGGTAGATGCTCTGCATCTCCTTCTTCAGATAGGTGCCCGTCAGACTGATCACCACCGGGAGCGGGGTGTCGTCTGGATCGGAGGGCTCAGGAGTGACGATCGGTTTGAGCATCGACTGGATCTGGACTTATCCAGCGTCGCGGTAAGACTGTGCCAGTTCGGCTACCGAATCCCGAGCGGCGGACAGCTGCGCCTTATCGACACCATTGTCGACATACCAGTGAGTGTAGGCTTCGTTTTCGAACATGATGTCGAATTGTTTGACCAAACGATCGAACACTTGAGCAATCCCCGTGTGGTTGGCGAGAGCGAGACCACTGGTGGCGAATCCTGCCGGAGCCGTGTCTGCGAGACCGAGTTTGATCCCAGTCGGCACGTAAGACGCGAAGTTCAGATTCTTCCGAATCGAAGCCATGTTCTCCTCCATTTCTTTAGCCCGAACATCGCCGCGGAACAGGGCGCAAGCCGATAGGAAGACCCCGTCTTGGTAGTCAATCGCCGCTGTGAAGTTGTCTTCGTCGAAGGTTTCTCTGGCGATATCCTCGAAATCCATTCGGACGACATCATCACCATCGGCGGTTCGCATCGGGGCAAACGATGCGGTGAGGAAGTGGTTTCCTGGGAATGGGACGAGGTTAACGATGAACTCGTTGAGCTCAGTATTAAGCTGGCCGGGAAAGCGGAGCGAAGCCGTGACTGAGGACATAATCAGACTGATGATGTGATTCAAGTCCATGTAGTTCGGGCTGCGGGAGAGCTTGCTCTTGGCGATCCGGAACAAGGCTTCGTTGTCGAGAATGACAGCGACATCACTGTTGTCCTTAATCTTTTTGAGCGTAAGAATCGCGTTATAGGGCTCGATCGCAGAATCCGAGATTAGCGGCGACGGGGCGATTGAGAATGTGAAGATCTTCTTCTTCGGGTAGGCTTGGCGCAGGCGCTCCAGAATGAGAGATCCAAGACCGGATCCCGAGCCACCGCCCATGCTGTGAGTGAGCATGAAGCCCTGAAGCGATTCCGTCTTCTCCACAGCAGAGTCGATCACGTTCATGATCTGATCGATGACCTTTTCGCCCTCGGCAGAGTATCCACGAGCCCAGTTGTTGGCCGCCCCCGGGAGCTTTTTGACGATGGATCCCTCGTCGAACAGGTCGGCCATATCACCACCCTCGATCCGTGAAATCACCCCCGGTTCGAGATCGACCAGGACGGCCCGAGGTGTGAATTTCCCGTCGCGTTGGCGACTGAAGAAGACCTCTTGGTTGGTATTTTCGGCATTGGCGTTCGGCCCCGGAGTGCCGTCCGGATTGAGCCCGTGTTCCTGAAGGATGAGGCGCCAGAACTGGTCGGCGATTTGATTGCCGGTCTGGCCGACGTGGATGCTGATGATTTCTCTCACTGAACGAAAGGGAAGGTAGTTGGGAAACGAAAAAAGAAGAAGACGTTGGGTAGTGGGACGATGGAGCTTTTCGGTATCGAGCAAAAATAGCCCGATGGCCGATCGCCTCCGCAGTTCCTAGGGCTCGAGGCTTTGGCTGTCTGAGCTGTCGTCCTGAGCCTGCTTCCGAGCGACGAGATCGCGGAGTCGGTAGGCAGTTCCTTCGGAATCGCCAGCACCTGCTGCGCTTGAATCGGAAGCCTGAACTCCGTTGGAAGTTGGGTCTGGTGCAGATGCGACGGGATCTGCGGGTGGTTGCTCGGTCGCGGTTGGTGGGGCGACTTCCGAACTGTGCTCTTCCAAGGTTTCTTCAGCGGTGCTCGAATTGGTTGCCGTGCTGGCAGGAAGTGAGGCTGTTCCGGTCGGTGTTACGGTGGCCGGAGACGCAGCGGTGACTGCTGGGCCACGATCTTCGGCGGTTTTGTAAATGCTGAGAATCTCACCAACAGACCGGCGCATGCCGTTGATTTGATCTTCGGTCATGCCCTCAGAAAAATACCAATTCGCGAATGCCTGGCGTTCCCAGAGCTTGTCGAAATTGACGCAAATCCGTTCAAGCACGCGGCTGATTTCGGTGTTGTTTGCAACCAGCACACAGCTCTTTCGGTGTGAGGTGCCTGGCTTCTCGACGTAGCCGATTTTGAACGCGGTTGGGATCCAAGACGAGAGTGGAATTTTCTCTCGGACAGCTGCCAGAGCGGCATCGGCTTGGGGCTTGTCTTCCATTTCTCCTCGATAGAGAACCGCGGTCGACATGAACTTTCCTTCCATCGGTTCGCAAGCCGCGAAGACGGAGTCGGCTTGGAACAGCGAGTCGATGATTTGTTCGACGCTGACCTCTTCGAATTTGCTCTTCCCAGGTGCGGTCAACGGGGCGAACGAGCACATGAGGAAGTGCATGCTCGGCTTCGGAACGAGGTTGGTGATCAGTTCGCGGATGCTGATTTCGACGGTCAGGAAGCCACTAAAACGCATCGGAGCGGTCAAGCCGGCCAATACTTCAGTGATCAGCAGATTGAGGTCATCGACGCTCGGTTCGTCGACTTCCCACTTGTTCTCAGCCAGAGCGTAGAGCGCCTCGTTGTCGAAGATTAGGCAGGCGTCAGCGGCGCGTTTGAGCGTGTCGAGTGCGAAGACCGTGTTGTAGGGCTCGGTGACGACCGAGCTGACTTGAGGCGAGGGGAGGATCGCGGCACTGAGGATCGGAATCTCTTTATGCTTAGTTTTGATCGCCTCAATGATCCGGCAACCGAGACCGGAACCTGTGCCGCCGCCCAGAGAGTGGAGGACGATGATTCCGCCGACGTTGTCGCAGCGGTCGATTTCGCCTTCCAGCCGTTCGAGCGTTTTGTTAACGAGGTCGCCTTCTTCTGAGAGATAGCCGACGGCGAAGTTGCCGCCCGCGCCTTCAGAACCCGACAGCAGGTTGCTCGGATGGAACAGAGATTGGTTTTTCTGGCGAATTTCGTCGAGCACACTTGGCTCCAAGTCGACCATGATCGCTCGAGGGACGTAGTTGGTCGCTCCTTGATCGCCAAGTTTGCTGAAGAACGAGATCCAGTTGCCTTCAGGAGCTTCAGCAGTAGCTCCGTCATTGGCCAACTGAACCTGACCAGTAGTCGGATCGATACCGTGTTCCTCGCAGACCGTGTTCCAAAAACAGGAGGCGATCTGGTTACCCGCCTGACCGACGGATACGACGATGTTATTATTGACCTTCATTGAGCAAAAATTGTTTGGTTTGACGCGAAGGTTCGATTCAATAGTGACCCCTTCCCTCGATCCGGCTCGTGAGTGTAGAGATCCGTCTCTTAGCTAGCAATCTCTAAAGTGGGGAAAAGGACAAACTTTTGGGTCGAAATCGTCACCAGCGGTTCGTCGATGGCTGTTCACTGCACGCGCTGAAGTTGCTGAAAGGCCAAATCGCGAAATTCCATGATTTTTAGCTTCCACCAAGCTTGGGAGACACGGTAAAAACTCGGCACACTTCCTAAACTCCACCTTTCACCCCAAACCAACAGACTGATATGTCATCGCTAATTTCAGAAAAAGACTACGACACCTACATGAAAAAGTGTCCTGAATGGGAGGTCGAAAAAGGCCAGCTCACTCGGGTGTGGGAATTCGACGATTATCGGGAAGGGCTAGAAGTGGTGAACGAAATCGCTGAACTCGCGGAGGAGGCCAATCACCACCCAGATGTAACCTTATCGTGGTGCAAAGTGACTGTAGCGCTGAGCACTCATAGTATGGGAGGCATCACGGACATGGACTTCTCGCTGGCACGCCGGATCGACGATATCGTTGACTAACAGCCCGCCAAGCGCACCTCGACCATCAGGTCTGAGGCGATAGCTTCTAGAGCTTCGAGAAGCTCATCCTCGCTTAGGTTAGAAGGGAGCTGAACTTGGGCCCGCGCCGTAAACAGCGGCTCGCCTGACATGGGTGCGCTGGAAACGTCAGTGTGAAGCTCTTCGACGTTGACCCCCCGCTCGCCGAGAGCGAGTGAGATCTCCCGAACGATTCCCGGACGATCCTGACCGACCACTTCTAGGGAACAACACCGACTTGAAGTATCGTTGTCACCAGCATCCTGACCAGCGGTGTCGGCGATCTGAACGGAGACCCCATCCAATTGCTGTAGAGCACTGATCAAGGCTTCGCGCTTTGTCGAATCCACCTCGACCCGTAAAATTCCAGCAAAAGCTCCCGCCAAGCGTGCCATTCTGCTCTCTACCCAGTTGCCGCCGTTTTCGGACACGAGGTCGGCAAGCCCTGATACCAAGCCTGGACGATCTTTGGACATCACGGTGAGTACGATTTCAGAGGACATTCGATCAGCATACATCAACGGAACAAAATTCGACACCAGAAACCTAGTTCTACTATTGCTAGGTTGGCTGTTTGTAACGGTTGATCTTGGCTGAGATGGTAGCTACGGATACTGACTAGGGGAACTCTATTTGGATTCTCTCATCGAGCCGTCAAAACCTTGCTTGTAGCTCATAAAAATGTAGATAATCCTCGTTCTTTTCACTTTCGCGCACAAGTTGACTGCTGCCGAAAAGTCTCAAAGTTAGTTATGAATTGTGACACGCAAAACATCTGATAGCGCTGGCGAAAGGAAGCGGAGGACATCGCTGCTCGCCTTTCTTGTGGTTCCCTTGGTGGCTCTTTTGCTTTTAGAAGTGCTCCTGCAGATTCTGGCATTTGGGGTCTCAAAAGTTTACAAGAATCCTGCCGAAGCTTCGGGCGAACGTGAGGGGAGGGTGGTCGTTTGTGTCGGTGACTCGTTCACCTATGGATACGGAGCGAGCGATCTCGACCATTCGTATCCTGCTCAACTTGAGACAGTTTTAGAGGAGGAATCTGGCGAGGCGTGGACGGTGTTGAATGTCGGATTTCCAGGGCGGAATTCGAATCAGATGAGCGAAGCCTTGATTGATACATTGGCAGAAGGGCCTGCTGATTACGTGGTGCTCGTCGGTGGCGTCAATGACCCTTGGAGTGGTGCTACGAAACTCGATTTAGGGACATTGACCGCGCAACTGGAGAGTGTTCGGACTCCGGACGAGAATCGAGGGAAGGAACGAGAGAGCGGGTTCCGCTTTGAACTTCGAACGATCAAAGCCTTCAAAACGCTGCGCCAGGGCAATGCGTTCGGGGCGAAAGACGCAACTTCGACTGGTGAAAAATCTGTGGATCAGGAGGCATCACCAGAACCTGTGTCCGAAGCCGAGACAGAAAATCAGAATCTATCTGCACCCAAGATCGATCCGACTTCTCAGGAATTCGTGGCAAGCCAACAGGCCAAGGCGCACCAGCTATTTTTGGCTGAGGATTATGAGGCAGCGGTCGCGATCTATGAGGCGCTGCCCGATGCCGACAGCGGCTATACTGCAGCGGCGTTAATCTCTTGTTACGGCCGCTTAAGTGAGTTCGAAAAACGTGATGCGAAGCTCGATTCCATTCGTGAATCCTACCTCGCGGAGCCGAATCAATTCCGGGCGGAGATTCTTCTCGACGCAATCATGGGCACCGAGCGGAACAAGGAGCTTCAGGATCGGGGACCAGAATTTGCGAAGCTCTATCCTGAGAGCTTTGCGATCGCCTTTCGCAATGCGATGGGAATCCAGACAAGTGGCGATATTCTAGCATCCCGTGCGGAATTTGACCGAGCGCGAGAACTGATGGGGGACAACCTAACCAACATGCCTTTAGGGGCTTGGTTCTGGCAGAATCGGGCCGGAATTTACAGTCCCAGAGATTCCCATCCTGACCTCCCTTCGGATCCGGACATTGTCGCCTTCTCCGTCATTTGTTCGCATCTTTCCGGGCAGCGCCGGGACTACACCGTGCAGAGCATCATGTCTGTCGCGCCGTTCGTTGACGCTGGGATCTTTCAACGTGCACTGGAGCGCAGCCCCGCTGACGACCGTGAAAGGGATGAGCTCATGCGGATTTATTCGGAAGCGACGAGCAATGACTTAGAGCGCAAGGGAGCCGCCGTCACCCGGCACAATTTTGCGACGCTGTCGCGACTTGCGAAGCAAGAAGGTGCAGACGTCCTGATTTCAACCTACCCATTTATCGAAGATCTCTTGTCTGGCGCGCAGAAAGCGGCATCGGCAGATGTGCCGACTTATTTCGTCCGAATCAATGATGATATTCAAAAGGAGGTCGCTGCACAGGGCAAGGCTGCGTTGTTCGTTCCCGATGGGCATTGCAATGATCAGGGGTATCGCTTGATGGCCGAATTAATTGGAGCCCGGCTGTTGGAGATCGATCAGAAGACGAGTTCCAATGCTATGGAGTAGCTGGGTTACTGCACGGTTTGCAATCTCGACCCACTAGGGCATACTAAACCAATGTTTCTGACCCTCTCAAAGGCTATTCAGTCGGCGATGCTACTGACTTTTGCCTACCTTCTCTCTTCTTGCGCTACGACGAAAGAGGAGGAGCCAAAAGGTGGACTTTCCGAACTCATCATTCGTCCTCCGACATCGGAACTTGAGGAATGGAAAGAAGTGCGGATGCCATACTCCCGCTTCTATATCACCAGCAAGGATCAAGCCTCCGATGAGGATTTGATTGCCCTGTTTGTCGAAGCAGTTCCATTAATGCGGCCAATGACTTCGGAGGGTGATTTGCTCGCATATGTCAGTGCTCGAAAGAGCGCCGACATGATCGACTTATCGCTCGATCAACTCGTTGGTCGCGAGTTGGTGCGGTTTCAACGACTCGAAGAAGATCGGGCGGGTAATCCACAGCGCTTCCGTGACCTTCTCGGCCTCCGCCGTCGGGCATCTGATGGTGACTACAGCAAACGGTCGAAGGGCGTAATGATCGTTCACCCAAACAATCCTTCCGAAGCTCTGAGCATCGGTGTTTGGCGCAACAGCTTCCATGGTCAGATTGGCGAACACTTCGAGGAGGTCGCTGCTAATTTTGTTGCGTCATTCTTGGCTTCGAATGGTTTGGCAGGAGACCTTTAGGCGACTGACGCCGAGTTCAAACTAGCGCCAATGCGTGTAGATTCCGTCGCTCTTCATCTGATTCCGATTCAGACTCGGGTGCCGCTTAAATTCGGTGCCGAAACGCTGGATCACGTGACCTGCGCGCGGGTCGCGATCACAGCCGTCGGGAAGAATGGTCAAGCTGTAACCGGCTGGGGGGAGACTCCACTGAGTGTTCAATGGGTATGGCCTTCACCTTTGCCCTACGCCGAACGCGAATCGGCATTGATCGAAGTCGTTCGCGGTTTGGTAACGCGAGTCGGTCCCGCAATTGACGAGATCGAGGGCGATCACCCAGTGGAAATTGGCGTGGCTCTGACAACTGGGCTCTTGGAGAAGGTCGTTGGCGACATCAATTCGCGTCGCGTTGAAGCGGGTGCTCAACCGATCCCGCATCTGGCCGGACTGGTGTGTCTGTCGGCCGTCGATATCGCGGTGCACGACGTCTTCGCGCGACTCCATCATCGTCCGATGTTTCAGTGTTACGACCGCGAACTGTTGCCCGGTGATCTTGATCGGTTTCTCCAGCCTGCCGTTGGCTCTGACGTCTCTTTCACCGGCCGTCATCTAGGAGATTTCTTACTCGATACTCCGCGGATCACCATGCCCGCCTGGCACCTAGTTGGAGGGCTCGATGCTCTGACCGAGGACGACCTGGATGGGACTGAGCCGGATGATGGCTACCCGGTTACTCTCGGACAGTGGATCGAACGCGATGGGCTAACTTCACTCAAGATCAAACTTCGCGGAAATGATCATGCTTGGGATCTCGACCGATTGATTGAAATCGGTGAAATTGGCAACCGTTTGGGGGTCGAAGCATTGACGGCTGACTTTAACTGTACTGTGACTGAAGTCGAATACGTCAACCAGATCGTTGATCAACTTGTGACAGATCATCCGAAAATTCACGCTCGGATGTCCTATATCGAGCAACCGTTCCCCTATGATTTGGAAGCCAATCGAATCGACGTCCGATCGCTTTCCGACCGGTTGCCGCTGTTTCTCGACGAGAGTGCCCACGACTGGCGTCTGGTTCGCTTAGGACATGATTTGGGTTGGACGGGGGTCGCTTTGAAGACCTGCAAGACTCAGACTGGTGCCTTGCTCAGTGCTTGTTGGGCTCAGGCTCATGGGATGCAGCTAATGGTTCAAGACCTAACCAATCCGATGTTGGCTCAGCTGCCGCACTTGCAACTCGCGGCTAATGTCCCAACCATTCGAGGTGTCGAGACCAATGGCATGCAGTTTTATCCAGAGGCTTCGGCACCGGAGGCCCAGATCCACCCTGGTTGTTACCAGAGAAGGGGAGGCCAGGTCGATCTGACGACTCTAGGTGCCGTTGGGTTCGGCTATCGCGAAGGGGAAATCGATCGGGAACTTCCCCCAGCTGAGGCGGGCTGGCAGCGCCAACCTACCGGATGATTACTTTGTCCTTTGTTCCTTTACTCGAAGTTGGCCAATCCCGCTTGGCCAGAGCTTGGGACTTATACAAGGCGACCTCTTTTCCCTTAGCGTCGGTGACCCGAACCATTACTCCAACGAGCCTGTCCCGAAAAGATCCGGAGTCACTTTCGTAATTTACCGAATCGATTTGCATCGCTGCAGTGGTGAATTCGGCTGCCTGATTGAATCGCAGAGGCTGTTCTAACTTGAGAGTGCCCTTCTTCGACTGTTCTCCCTTACTGGATGAACTCGAGTAGCCATTGTCGCCCTCGTTATCCATAAACACGTAGTAGTTGAGAGTAAGAGGACCGGGGACAGTGTCGCGGGACATGTTGGTCATTTTGACCACATAAGCCATCGAGTTTTTACGGACGTTTTTGCATCCGCCTACGTTGTCGGAGGTTCCAGATAGTTTCTTCTGCTCTTCAGTAAACTTGAAGCTGTATTTGATCGTTGGAGGAACCTTAGCCATCCACTTACGGATATATGCCTGATCAGATTCACTGAATACGCTCATTTTCACGCCATCCATTTGCCGACCATCGGCGTTTTTGAGAATGAGGTGGTTCTCGCCTTTGTGGCCGACCAACTCCATCCGCATCGTCTTGCCGGTCATGCTGGTAAAGTTTCGAAGTTCAGCGAAGCAAAGAGATGGCAGGACTAACAGAAATAGTCCAAGAATCCAATGGGGCGCAGAGGGGAATGATCGATGGCGGTTCATGATCGTGTGATGGCGGAATTGACGCATTTTAACACATCGTAGTGCGTTCGAAAAGGTATCGCCGCTGGATAGGGGATTTGTGATAAGTTTCCATACGGGCGAAGCGGAGAGCGGAGCCCTCGTAGATTTTGACATAGCCTAGCTAAGTTTGATAGATTCGTCCGATTACTATTCACGTAATGACAATCGACATACCCCGATCAACTGTTAAAGCGGGCTCGGATAGCGGCTTTGTCCTGATTTCCACTCTGCTGCTGATGGTCCTCGCCGTTCTCATCATTGTGGCGATGTTCGTATCGGCACAACTAGATCTTCGGACGGTCGATAGCGCGGTGAAAGTGGCCCAATCGCGGGCCAATGCGCGATTGGGTTTGGAGATGGCTATTGCCGATCTGCAGCGGAGCGCCGGCCCCGATCAGGCTGCCACGGCCCCTGCCAGCACACTGGATACTGATCCAGATACTTTGGTGATTGATGGCGTTGACCCCCAAAGAACGCGCTGGGTTGGGGTCTATCCGACCGTCAATCGCGATGATCCTAGTTTTCCAGTTTACGAGAACCCAGAAGATCTCGAAGATCTGCGCGCCGCAGTCGAGCCAAATCCAGTTTGGCTGGTGTCCAACGAGACCCCTCCGAATATTGCCCAACCTCTGGTCAATCCTGTGAAGGTAGGCTCGAAGATCGAGATCGATTCAACGACCGGAGTCACCACAGAAGTTGTTCAAGAGGCAGGTCGGCGCGAGTTCTCAGTCGGAAATCTTGTTGGAGGTTATGCTTGGTTTGCTGAGGATGAGGGACTCAAGGCGCACTTTACTCTTACAAACCCTACTCTGGCTGCAGACTTAGCGGATCCATCGGCTGAAGAAGTTAATCTCACTTCGTTACGGCAATTTTTTGGGCCTCGGCGTTTGGGGATTGAGACGATCGATGGTCCTATCGGAACCGCCTTCGACCCACTCGACCCGAATCTTGAGAAGCTACAGACCATTCGCCAGCTGCCCCTTTTATACAATAGTGGCGCTCTCGATCCGCGGGCCTTTTCTGATGATTTCACAATGTCGTCTCTCGGCATTCCAGCGAACTCGAAAGACGGAGGACTGAGAAAAGATCTGACAGCTGGTTTCGAAGATCCGCTTCAATTCAGAGATCAACTATCATTCCTAGCACCCGACAACCCCGACCCTGGAAAACAGGATGGCATGCTCGTGTTTGCTCATGAGTTGGGCAACGGTGAGAAGCTGTTTGGCCCTTCATGGGACCCGCTCTACGCCTACTACAACAAGTATCGGCCCTACCAGCAGTTTCGTTTTGAACCATCGGATGGTGGTCATGCGGCTACAGGCAGCTTGGTTGCGGATATTGACGGAACTTGGCGAAGAGGAATTCTCGATCCGACTGAGACAGTGGCGGCCGTGCAACCGGACTTTCGCCGCACGCAGCCCGACATGGATGAATTCTACCACAGTTCGCCGACGAACGATCCTAGTGATCCGAATGGGGGTGATCGCGACCGTGGAGCGCCAGCGCAGGGTTGCCTAAAGCCACAGCTTCTTGGATGGCACATTCATCTAGGCCTCGATAGTTACACAGAGGTCGACTTAGCGGGTGCGACTGTGCACAAACTTCGACTTCATATGTATCCAGCACTGGTTTTGTGGAATCCCTACAATGTCGAACTTACCGCCAGTGACATTGTCCAGGAGTCGAATGCTTTCGGGATGCTTCATCTGCAAGTTTTGGTAGATAACCAAGTCGTCTTCAAAGACAACGCGATGAACTACCGCTCGGCAGAGCCTTATGATGATGTGAATGGGAATGGCAGGTGGGATGACGGGGAGCCTTTCACAGACACCAACACTGACGGCAAATACACTCAAACCGGTGTTGCTCGTTGGAGATTCAAGCCAAAGGATGACGTCGCTCTCCGTCCAGGTGAAATTAAACTCTTTGGCTACGTTGAAGACCCCGACGATGCCAACAACGAGTTGGATATTGAGTCGCGCCACATGGAGCTAGTGAATGACTATGTCGATCTTCATGGCGGATGGACGAAATTGGAGGACATCGTTTCTTCGGATGGTCAGACCCAGGCTTGGGCAGGGACGGTTGATGGAAGCCACCAAGTGAAAATTGTCATGCCAGAAAACCGCATCCGGGCGAACGCTGGCTGGTTCTATCACAATGGGCCTCAGAACTCTACGACCGACCGGCTTTCGGCTATCAGCTCAAATCGAATCATGAACTGTTACCGTTCTGAGGAATATACCGACGTCAATGGCAACGGGCGTTATGATGATGGTGAGCCGTTCGTTGATTTAAATGGCAATGGAGAATGGGACCCTCAGGAAAACTCCTTCAGTCCGACGCCGATCGCCATTGATCTCGGCCCGATCTCAAATCTAAATTCTGATATCCCCGGTGGTGCCGAACAAAAGTTTGCCGGAATGACCATGTGGACGAGACCGGTGAGGAGTGCCAGTCACGCTCCGATTGCCCCATTCAGCAGTTGGAATCCACTGCGGTTTAGAGATGCATCAGCTCATGTTCAAGACGCTCGCTATGATTTAATCTCGGGATTACTCAGCCACAACGAAATTCAGAATCGTCTGATCACTAACGCAGGGCAAGATACCATTCTTGGATTTTGGGGGGAAGACACGATTGCGACTGGCCGCTCTTATGTTGTCCTTAAGGATATTCCCAGGCAGCCAATGACCTCGATTGGCGAATTCATGCACCTAGATCTTCCTACTCGAGAATTTCATTCCCTCTACCCGCTTGGAGGTTCCCGCGCGACGCCGTTTGTACCTTCTAATGAGATCGAATCGGAATGGCGAGCTACAGTTGCTGGAGTGACTGCTCGGGTTGCCGATCAAGCGTTGCTGTACAATGAAGCGCTGTTTGATGGCTACTTTTTCTCAACGACACCATCGGGCTGGCGGGAAGATCCCGGGAAAGATGGTTCTGGGTCGATATCTTTGGTTAAGCGCGATGAGAAGGTGAAACACGACGGAACGGAAGCATTCCCGCAGACTAACTACACTCCAAAGGATTACTTCTTTCCTCGCGGAGCAACGTTTGATCAAGCCTACGTCGATCAGGGGAAGCCGCTCGCGAATAGTAGAATGCGTTACTATGCTGGGCTTGATGGGAGTGCTCCAATAGTGAGTGACCTTCAAGACTTTGATAAGTCCGCTGCAAATCTATTCATTGAAGGTGCATTCAATGTAAATTCGACTTCTGTCGATGCCTGGGTGGCGTTTCTTTCCGGTAACGATTCATCGGATGTTCGTTACTGGGACGGCGAAAACACTCAAGAAGGCGCAACGATTGATGGGAGTGATCTTCGCAATCCGATCCCTCGATTCGCAATCCCGGCCGGGGAGGCAAATGACGCGTGGTCGGGTATTCGAGATCTGAGTGACACAGAAGTTCGCGACTTAGCAGAGAAAATGGTCGCTGAGGTGAAACGTAGAGGTCCGTTCCTTTCCCTTTCGGATTTTGTGAACCGTCGTGTTGTGAGTGGCGAACTCGGAATGATGGGTGCAATTCAGGCCGCCATTGATGCGACTTCGATCAACGACAACACTGCATTGATCGGAATCCCAGTTCGGGAAGATACACCCGTCCCTGTCGATATGAATCGCGATGGGAATCCTGATGTCTACATCGACAATTTGCCCGAACACTCAGCGGTCGGAATTCCGGGGCACCTCGAGCAAAATGACATCCTGCGAAATTTTGCCCCTACGATGGCCTCTCGTTCAGATACCTTCACGATTCGCAGTTACGGTGAAGTCCGAGGAACGAGTGGAAGTAACGAAGCAATGTCCCGAGCTTGGTGCGAAGCAACGGTTCAACGACTTCCAGAATACGTTGAGCATAGCGATGATCCCACTGTGGTTTCTGGAGACCTTCCTTGGACGCATCCGGATGACGCGACCAGTGTTGTTAACCAGAAATTTGGCAGAAAATTTGTTATTACCTCGTTCCGCTGGCTGAGTCCTGATGATCTATAGATATGAAGTTGCCATTTCGATCGCTAACCATTGTTTTTGCCATCGCCCTCGTTTTTTCGGCGGGTAGGCTCCACGCAGAGCAACCCGTGAAGGTAAAGTTGCGCGTCCTGAGTTTGCTCGTTTCAGAATCTGAGGAGGTCGTCTTAACATCGCCTGGCGCCGCTTCTGTTCGTCCGATCGCAATCAAAGCTCCGAAGATGAGGCGATCTGATTTCATTGATTACCAAGGCCCTCGTAAGATCGCATTGGCTATACCAGCCGCAGGAGTCGGAGGTGTTGCATCGGATGTCGCGGTCACTCTTCCTAAGAAGTCGACCATGCCACTGATTGTTCTCGCCTACGATCCAGAGAACCTCGGTAAAGTGATTGGGATGGCGATTGATGAGTCGTTAAAGACATTTCCGGCAGGGAGTTTCCTAGCCGCCAACCGGAGCAATGGAGTGATCTGGATTCGGGTTGGTGGTGAGCATGTGGAAATTGCCCCTGGAAGATCCGCGCTTGTTCCGGCTAAACTTCGGCGAGCGAATGCCGTGCGTGTCGAAGTAGGAGTGATGCCAGATCCCGAACCCGCATCAAAGGATGGAACAAAAGGCAGTGGAGCGATTGAGCCTGGAGAAACTTCTGATGCCAAGGTCGATGAATCACAAAAGAACGAAGCACCAACGGTGAAATTGCCGCGAGCCCAGTTCTCTGCCGGTTGGGATCATAGCGAAACCAGCCGCACTCTCGTTTTAGTGAGTGGTGATGTCACCAACAAAGGCAGAGTTGTCGTTCAGAGGATTAATGAAAATGCCGAATTTTAGGACAAACAACCGCCTCATTTTTGTTGCTGTTTGGGCGATCGCGGTCGGCAGTTTCTTGGCTGCCTCGAACATCCTCGCTCAGGAATCGAAGGCGACTAAGAAAATGACTTTTCGTTGCCTACTCTGGGCAGGAGATCTGGATGACATTTATTTCTTAACGAAGGGTAAAAGTCCCGATGCTGCCGCTGAGCCGGTGAAAGTGCGCATTTACTCCCACATGCGGTCGGAATTCTATTACTACAAAGGCCTGACACGAGACGTCACGTTTTTTAGGGAGACTGGCAAAGTCGATGAAGATGGAAATCCAATTCGCGTGACGGTCGCCCATGTTCGGGTGCCTGATAGTATCAAGTTGCCTCTGTTTCTATTTAAGAAGGATGCCGAAGACCATTATGCGATCAACGTTCTCGAAGACCATCCCTCTAAGTTTCCACCCGGAACATTTAAGGTCTGCAATCTTTGCCCAGCTACTGTTGGTGTGACGCTCGGAACTAAGAAGAGCACGATGAAGCCGGGTAAGGTTGCGATCCTGCCTGCGGATTTCAGGCACAAGGGCCGTTCGGTTCGCGCCGAAATAGGGCTGATCAAGTCAGAAGAGGAGGGCGGATATCAGCGAATTTACAGTAACGGCTGGAACTATACGAAGGCGATTCGAACATTAGTTTTCATCGTTGCCGATCCGTTGCGAAAGGATGCTATTGCTTGCCGACGGGTTCAAGAAAACGGCAATCTTACGGAAGAGCAAATGCTTCCTCCAGAAGACCGGAAAAAGACGAAACCCGCAGCTGGAGGCACAGTAACTACACCGTGAATGACACTACCTTTCGGTCGAGAACAGTCTTAGTCAGGAGATCGGGGTTCACTCTCGTCGAAATCCTTGCCGTGATTGCCATCATGGCGGTTCTGCTAGGGGTTGGTGCGATGGCATTTAGTGGTTCGCGGAGTGGTCGTGTAACGATTCGCCAAGCTGAGAATACGATTCGACAGATGATCGAAAATGGAAGGGCCACGGCAATCAGTTCGGGTTCTACTGTCAGGCTATTGCTCGCCGATGATCCGAGCGTCACGGATCAGATGTTCCGCCGAATGCTTCTTGTCCGGTCGACCGATACCGCAGATCCGACGAGCGGCAGCGCGATCTGGAAACAGATTGGGACGCATGTCGATTTTCCGGACAACATTTTTGCGGACTTGTCCTCGATGCAGCCTCCGTCTGGGGCAGTAGTCATTCCGCAGGTCATGTATGAGCCATCGACGGGGATTGAAGGACAGGGAACCACGTGGCTAGAGTTCCGATTTTTGCCAGACGGCAGTTCGGCAGTGCCTGGTGCGCGCCTGATCGCCACTACCGGTATTCTCGATGAATCATCGGCTTCCCCCACCGTTTTAACCGACCCTGAACAACGTGTCGGATGCATTGTTCGGAAGAACGGTCGCCCGACAACCATTGAGTCCCCGAGCCAGCTTTGAAGTCTTTAATCCCCACCTATTTCCGTTCCGGACGTCTCCGGGCATTCACCCTCATTGAGGTCATTATCGCGATTGGGCTTGTCGCTACGGTGATGGTAACATTGGTCACGCTGGCTGGCTATATCTACGGGATTTCCCGTGAGATCCGCGCAAAGCAGGAGGCGCTTCGACTCATGGGAGCTGTCGAATCCTATGTCGCGTCCGCCGACTTTGATACCGTTTACGGTTGGGCCGCTGCGGGCGAAGACTTGGTGGCCTATCGCTATTGGGGTGATCCGGTCGCGACCCCGAGATTGGATGGAACTCCGGTGCCCTACGCGGGAGCACCAGACGGTCAGCTTGTTGTTTCCGCACGACCAGATGACGATCCTTTACTCGCTGACGATTTGGCTCAAATCGATGGCTATCTGTTCCGATTTCAACTGAGTCTGTCAGAAGAAAATCCCGAGCCAGATCCTAGTCAGCTTCCGGCCACGGCGGCCGCTTACGGAGAACCGGTTATTGTGTTTGATGTCGCGGCGGCCACTCTCCCAGATGTTTCTGCGGTGAGTCAGAGTTTGAAGGAGTTGTTTGTTTTTCCCATTGCGAAACGTCGGTAGCCCTCACCAATCAGACTTCCACTACGAAGAATCATGTTTCACGAAACCGTTCGTTCCAAAGAACTTTCTGGGTTCAGCCTAGTAGAAATGCTCACTGCCGTGGCAGCAGCAGCATTCGTGATTGTCACTCTCGGCACCTTTCTTTCGACATTGGGAAACAACTGGAAACAAAATAGCTCTCAGAGTGAAACACTTGCCGAAGCCGGGCCGGCTTTTGAGACGATGATTCGCGATCTGGAGTCGATGATTCGCGATGGGGCTGGGGGGGAGTATTTTGTTGCCAAGTCTGGTCTCTGGGTGCCAGAAACCACGGCACCGAGTTCATTCAAGAACCAGCTCTTGTTTTTTTCTCCAGTTCAAGACCGCCCGCGACCGGCTCCTGTAGCACCACCAGCCATTTCCCCGCCTTCAGGGGATGTTTGTGCCATTTCCTACAGGCTGATTGTGGAAGACCCCATTTCTCCTGGTGGAGGATTTCCGCGAACAAGTCTCTACCGGATGGTGGCTTCGCCTGAGGACACATTTGCGACTGCTCTGCAAGCTGCTGATATTTGGGGCACGTTTTGGGATCCCCTGGAAGCGCTCCATCGGAATCCGGATCATCTTCTTGCTCTGGATGTGGTGAGTTTCGAACTGCGAATCATGTACCGCGATGCCGTGACTGATCTGCTGGTCGCATTGCCTCCTGAGCACACTGTGCGGATGACTAACACTGCGGTGACTGTCGTTGACGAATCGGGGACTCCAGCGGTCACTGGGTTTTCTTCTCCCGCTCAATTAGAAGCCATCGAGGTAACCATCGGTGTTATCGATCGGGCAGGTGCCAGTTTGTTGAGGGATGGTTCCATTACATCCAATCAGGCGATCGAACAGTTCGGCCGGAAGTTTAGTTCTCGGATTGAGTTGCCTAAACAGGTGAACCTTTAGACCGTTCTTGGGCAGGTCTTTCGGTCGCGGTGTAAGCGATTAGGGTCACTAGGATCACCGCCGCGCCGATCATGAAGGCGGGGCCCACTTGTTGGTGGTCTTGAAATAAAATCACGCCCAGAGCGATCCCGAAAACGGGTTCTAGATTTGAGTAGAGGGCGACAGTGAAGGCGCTGAGTCGTTTGAGCAGTTCAACATAGGCGGTGTATGAATAGATGGTGCAGACGATCGCCAAGATCCCTAACCAGAGCCATTCAACTCCATTTGGAATGAGGTCAAAGCCCCCTTCGCGAGACAACCAACGCGCGGACAAAGGCAGGCAGAGAGCACAGAAGATCGCAGCTCCAAGCATTTCCCAACTGGCAATCACTCGGTGGTCGTAGCGTTTCGCGAACCGCGAGTTGAGCAGGTTAAACAATGCAGCACAAACTGCCGAACCTAGTCCTGCAGCGAATCCGAGAGAATGATCAGTTTCGAACCCAAAGATAGTCGCGACGGCAATGACGACGACGAAGGCAAAGAGAATTTCCCGTAGGGTCGGTTTGGACTCTTCATGAAACAGGGGCTTGAGAAAGCTAGTGATCAACGAGGTCGTGGCCAGAGCAACCAAACAAATCGATACCGTGGACAGTTCGACGGCCAAGAAGAACAGAATCCAGTGGGCTCCGATCACAGCGCCCGTCAGAATGATCCGAATCACCTCAACTCTCGAAATCGATTGAGGTATTCCCAAGGTCTTAACAATGAGAAACAGCCCTATGCAAGCGATCGCTGTGCGATACAGAACGAGTTCAATGGACGGAAGGTCAACCAGCGCTCCGAGAACCGCGGTTATACTCCAAACGAGATTGAGGAAGACGAGTTTGAGGATGTCGCGCCCCCCGGTGCTCAAAGGTTCCATGAGCTATTTGTTAACTTCAAACTGGAGAAGTGTTGCGGCGTGACCTTTGCTCCGCTCGTTATTCGTCTCGGCGATTCGAAGCTCCAAGAGGTGTTCGCCCTTACCAAGTTCCGTCGCGAAGATTACACTGCGAGGATAGTTGAGGCCGCGACTGTAGTTGCCGTAGAGGTCGGTTTTTTTCCACTCTCCGCCGTCGATTCGCGTTTCGACCATCCCGGCGTCAGGGCCAGCGAGGACAAATGCCCCGATCGCACGGCCCTCAAAGCGATAGCTCAAAGAAGCCCCGACCTCAGTTGCCCGAATCATCGGCCATGAGAAGTAGTCGCTGCGCAAGCTTCCTTCGGGAATTGATTCACGGACTGGATGACCAGTTGTCCAATGATTGCCAGCCAACTCGGCGTCGGTCGCTGGAACAAAGCTGCCTCCACTGTAGCTCTGCGGGTCGAGCAAGCCGGGTTGGGGCGTTTTGTCAGGCTGGGATTCTGTCGTAGCGCCGTCTTTGGCAAACATTTGGTCTAGGATACGAATGGCCATATTGGTAGCGATTTGGTAGCCAAATTTTTCGGGGTGGGCTCCGCCGTAGTCTTTCCAGGTGTAGCGACCATCGGTGATTCCTTCAGCGACCTCTGCACCGACATTAGCACTCGGAATCTCATAGTGGGCTGCGACTTTCTCATGGCCTGAGACCGAAACTGGAACGCTTTTTTCGTGGTAAATTTTGATCATGCCTTCGTTGACGTAGTGGATCATCAGCACGGCAGCTCCGGCGGCCTGAGCTTGGACAACGATGCCTTCCATTCCTCGGATACAATCTCGCTCAGGGTGACCAGCGTCTTGATCGTCATTGACCGCAAACTCAACCACGAGAAGGTCGAGTTTTTGTCCATCGAGAACATGGTCTTGAAAGCGGAATGCGCCGCTAGTCGAACAGGTCGAAGCCAAGCCGGCGTTTGTCGCTTCGATCGTTGCCTCAGGAAAGCGCGTCGAGAGCCAAGCCTGGATCATCGCACTGTGGCCATCCGCCTTCTGAGTAATCGATCCACCCAGAGCGACCACCCGAATCGATTCACCTGCTTCGGCACGCTGAGCTAAAGCTGCGAATCGCTTGCCAGAGCCGCGGAGGGTGATGTGGGGGCAGTCGGCAGCAATCGTGGGGCTCGGCTTAGTAGCATCGGCAATGCCGGTAGCCGACGAGAATGCCGAGAGAGCAAATGCCATGAATATCGGGCGGATCATGGCAGAGCCTATCGAGAGATGAGTCCAACTGCAATTGTAGAACTTGGGCTTGTCGAGCGCGATCCGGTAGTTGATCGTAGGGAATTGGCTTGGGGGGAGGCCGCTGCAATGATGCGGCGAAAAGGTAAAAGAAAACCATGATCGAACTTCAGGAACTCAGCGGAACCGTCATTTGGGTCGGTGGCGTCAACTCAGCCAAGGCGGTCGCGACATTTGGCGACCAACAAGTCGAGTATTCGGAGAAGAAGTTCGGTGTCTCCAATGAATGCCGGATTGTAGCCGATGGCACTGAAATCGGAGACAGCGTTCGGGAGGCGAGCTTTTTGAAGATTGTCGAGACCTTGCGCTTTGATGGGCGGGAATCTGGATTGGTGCTGCGCCGTGGTATGATCAATACGAAGTTCGAATGGGGAAATGCCAGTCATCTGTTGGCGATGGCATTTGATTCGTCGAACGACCAAAATTTAGAAGCTTCTGACAGTGATTTCTCGAGCCGGACTGATGAAGACAGCGATTCTGAGGAGGATCAGGCGGAGACCGCCGAGCGCCGAAGCCTGAAATTCGGTCGGATCTTGCTTGAGCAAACCGATTTTTCTAGCGAGATTCACGTTTCCGGTTCGACAACTCGGGAAGCCTTGATTGCAGGATTCTTAGCCTTTCGGATCTGGGCGAAGAGTAATGAGGGCAGATAGGAATATTGCCAATCTATCGTCTTACTTTCACGTAGCTCTTGACGGCTCGATCCTAAAAGGCATGTAATCTGGGAGATATTCCTATAAAAAACAAACTTTCAATGTTCCTCGCGACCCCAACATCCCTACGAATGCGATTGTTCCCAGCAGTGATTGGCTGCTGCTCAGTTGTGTGCAGTGCTGTTCATGCTCAGCAAGCGGCTGACACTGCGCCAACCGCCCGACCATCTCACGATAGTGGGGTTGGGCTGACCTTCGTTCCAATTCAGGGCTTAGGCCCACTGGCGGCAACGAAAGAGGTGACGGTTGCTCAATGGCAGCAATTTCTTTCCGCAACAGGCTACAAGTGGGCGCCGGACAAACTCCATTTCGACCAGACAGACGATCATCCCGTCGTTAATATTTGTCAGGCGGATGCCGAGGCCTACTGCAGTTGGCTCACCGAGAAGGAGCGAGCTGAGGGTAAGCTCAACGCGCGCCAGGAATACCGTCTCCCGAGCAACCGCGAGTGGAGTGCCGCTTCGGGTTTAACGAGCGCCACTGGTGATTTCAAAGAAAACGTCGATCAGCGTCTGGACGACGAAAAACTGTTCCCGTGGGGAGTGGCGTGGCCACCGCCAGCCAACGCAGCGAACTTAGCTTCTCATGAAATCGATGGTTATGAGGACAAGTTTCCCTACACCGCTCCAGTGGCCAGTTTCGCTGCGACGAGCGATGGACTCTACGACGTTGGCGGAAATGCTTGGGAGTGGACGGTTGATCCTAAGCACACGGACGGACGGGTCGGGTTTGTCCGCGGTGGTTCGTGGATTTACTTTCGCCCGGAATTTTTGAAGGCGTCCTACCGCTACGAAGTTCCCGCAGGTCTTCGTGCTCCGAGCTTTGGGTTTAGAGTCTTCTATGAAGATAAAGATCTGTCCGCTAAACTGATCGCCGATGCCCGTCGGGCCCGGATCACTGAGGTCGATAAAGCATCGAGTCGTCTTCGCCCAGAGGACGAAGTAGACAACACCAAAACGGACACCGCGAAAAACCGTTTCCTTGGAGATCGGAACAAAGCCGCGTCGGGAAACGAACTCGAATTGACTACAACCCTTGCGGCGCCACAAGCAGGGATGGCCTTCTCCAACTCATTGGGTATGCGATTTGTTCCGACTCAAGACCGCAATGTCCTCGCCGGAGCGTTTGAGGTTCTCGTCAAGGAATACGAGTATTACGCGAAACAGACGGGATCGCCTTGGAAACGGCCTGCCTTCAATCAAACCGGAGGGCACTGTGCGGTTTCCATGTCGTTCGATGATGCCGTTGCTTTCTGCGATTGGCTGACGGCTCGTGAACGCGACATGGGCGCTCTTTCTGCCACACAGCGCTACCGTCTTCCCACCGACCAAGAATGGTCGCGGATGGTAGGATTATCAGAGAATTCCGGAACACCTGCCCAACTCGATGGCGGCTCTACGGGAGTCTATCCATGGGGTAACCAATGGCCGCCAGCTCTGTTCTCGGGCAACTTTGATTCGGATAAAATCAAAGGTTATCGAGACCGCTATGCCTATACTTCGATGGCTGGAAAGGGCTCGCCGAACGCATTGCAGATTGCCGATCTCGCAGGAAACGCTTCTGAGTGGGTCGACGATTTTTGGGAACCTGGATCCTCTGATCGTGTCGTGCGTGGTAGTTCGTGGTTGGATTCATCTCCAGAAATTCTTCAAAGTTCTGCTCGGAAACACTTCCCTCCATCAACGAAGAAGCCTGACATCGGTTTCCGTTGTGTTTTAGATCTTCGTTAAGTTAGGCTGCTTCTTAAGTCCGCAATGTCCGATTCCACAAATCGATCTTCTCACTCGAAACCCAAAGCAAAAGGGCTTCCAGCTTGGTTGCTTTCTGTCATTGTCCTATTGCTTGTCGGGGGAGTGCTACTGACCATTTTCGCGAAACCGGTTTTTCGGAAATATAAGGAAGCGAAAGCTTCTTCTCTTGTCGAGAAAGCGAATGATCGCATCGACCGGGAAGAATACGTCAGGGCTTTTGAGTATGCGTCGGATGCCTACAATCTGGCTCCCTTGCACCCACCCGTGCAGCGTCTGATGGGGGAGTTACTGATGCTGACTCCCACCGACAAGGATCGCGCGATCTACTTTTTTGAGGAACTTCGCAAGGAAGGGGTCTCAACTACTGACGATGGGGTAAACTTGGCAAAATGTTATTTTGCCACTGGGCAGCCGTCAAAGGCGCGTGAGTTGGTGAGAGAACTGACCGCCGCCGATCCTGAACACTCGGCGGTGCTTAGTCTTCAGGCGAGCATCGAAGGAGCAGGCGGAAACTCAGCTGCTCAGGCAGATTTAATTAGCCGTGCGGTAGGAAAAACTGAAGACCCCGCCGAAGAGCTTCGTTTGGTTCAAAGTGGACTGCGAGTTTCTGACGGCGACGTCCGAAAGCGCTCCCGAGATCGGATCATCGAGATCGCTGAAGGGGATTCAATTACAGCTTTGGGAGCGGTCGAGACGATGGCGGGTCTCCGATTAACTGACAGCGAGACCGAGACGGTGATCGACCGTTTGACCAACCACCCGGAGGCCAAAGATCGGCATCGGCTCATGGCGGTCTCATTGCAAATTCGGCGCGATCCAAGCACCCGCTCCGAGTTGATTAAAGAATCAATCAAGGCTCGTTTGGGCAAGCCAATTCCAGACTTGGTCGAATTCTTTCAGTGGTTGCTTCGGATGGGAGAATCCCGCTGGGTTCTCGACCTGTTGGATTCCGATACCGCGCAGCGCCATCCAGAGACTTTGGGAATCTACATGACTGCCTTGAGTGCCGAAGGGAAGTGGAAGGAACTCGATACCTTCCTCCGGACTGAAGCGCTCCCTATCAGTGAGGCTCGCCTTCGATTGATGCGGAGCCAGTGTTTGGCTGAACTTGGTGGCGACAAGGAACTGGTGATTCAAGAACTCACGAATGCCATTAAAGTGGCGGGTAATAGTAAAGATTATCAGTCAGTCGCGGACGGGCTTCGGTTCGCTGAGAGAATGAGATCTGAGTCGACCATTGAGCTCGGATTAAAGGTGCTTGAGGGCTCCCCTGTCTGGCGGGAGCGCGCCCTCGAAGGAGTTTACCGGAAGGCACAGCGAGATGGTGATGCCGCTGGCATGGAGGATGCGGTGAAGAAGATTCTCAAGTACAATCCCAGCAACGAGAAATTTGGCCTGATCTCCGTCTACATGAACCTTCTCAATGGCACCGATCTGGAAATCGCGGCAGACCTCACGAAGCAGTTTGCGGAAGGGGCACCAGATCAGGCAGAAGGGAAACTTCTTACGGCCCTAGCTGCATTCAGGAATGCTGACTATGACCTCGCAGTCAAAATCGCCCGTCAAATTGAGCCATCGGAACTGCCGTATGGTCAGCGAGCCGTGATGGCTGGTCTGATTGAATTGGGAGGGGAGACTCGCCGTGCTGCTAAGATCGTGGAAAGGATTCCCCATGCGCTGTTGCTCGAAAGTGAGAAGAGGTTCCTAAATATCGCCGCTGGGCGGTAGTCGATAATTCATCGTGCCCAGATATGGAGTTTAGCTCGTGTCGCCTCGGGGTGAGTGAGAAGGAAGAAGTGCCCACCATTCGCGATGGTTGTGTATTCGAAATCGGCGACTCTTCGGTTGAGATCAGAAACGCAAACCGCCAACCGTCCGTCGGTCACGAATGATTCTCGTGCCCCCGCCATCAGCCGAATCCTTCCCTTTTCTGGCAGACGACCTCGGGCATAATCAGAAGGAAAGGCAGCTAAGCAAATCAGACTTTCGTAAGCCGTTGGTCGATCGACGTAACGATCGAACGCACCGAACCCGCCAGCTGATAGACCGATTAGCAGGGGCTGTCTGAGCTTGATTTCGAGCTTCTTCGCCACCGATTCGAGACACTCGTTGATATAGGGTTGGGAGATTTGTGCACAGCTGATTCCAAACGCAGGTGCGACAATGATGCGATCGGGAAACACCGTCGCTAACTCGTGAAGGGTGTAGAGAAAGCTGCCGCCGAATCCATGGAGGAACAAGACGACCTCCGTGTCAGAATTAACATCGCTTGGCACATAGCACGTCGCCATTCCGTGAGGTGGTTGCTCGGCAGAATAGCAATAGCTCAGAGTAGATGGGGCATCACGAAAGGTTGGGTTCTTTGCCATGGAGGCATAGCGTTCCACCAGCAGTCGCTGAAGTTGTTCAGCAGGATCAGAGGGCAGGCCGAGTGCCACTCCACCAATCGATGCGACGGCAACTAAGTCTTTTTCCGATGTCGATGCGACGGCGAGTTGGACAAGTCCCAGAGTTGCCTTACCACCAGCGAGGTGTTTGGCATCAACAGGAGGGGCAGTTACCTGACTTGGCCAGGTGGTGGAAAGAACAGTTGCCAGAGAATCCCGTGGAGGGGCTGCATCAGCCAAGGGGCTAAAGATGACACCTGCCAGCAGTGCGGTTAAAAATCTCATCGGATTGACAAGATGATGGGGCAGATTGTGAGTGTCCAAACTTTCTTTTGCATCGCTGGAAGCGGAGTTTAGCCTAACACATGACTCAGATCGTCGATCTTCAACTTGCCTTCGGGCCTCTCGGGCCCCCAGAGATGGCCGTTATCTTCGTTGTCGTACTACTTCTATTTGGAGCCAAACGCCTTCCTCAACTGGCTCGCGGAATGGGAAAAAGTCTCGGTGAGTTCCGCCGAGCGAAGGACGAATTCCAAGCCGAGATCACGGAAGCTGGCCGTGAAGTTGAGCAAGTGACGAAGTTGGAAGATGACGATCGCCCCTCAAAAAGCTAGGGTAACAAATGCTGCGAGTAGAGATAGTCGCTCGGTCAATCCTGTCAGGAATGGCGGTGTTCGGCTTCTTGGCTTCTTCGCCCCTTGAAGCAGCGCCACCTGAGCCTAAAGGTGCGGCTACATTTACCGCTTACAATCTTAGAAACTACCTGCCGATGCGTCGTCGTGTCGGTGATGAGAGCATTGTTACAGGCAAACCTGAGGAGGAAGTTGCCGCGCTGATCGGCTATCTGAAGGAGATCGATCCTGACATTTTGGGCGTCTGCGAAATTGGCGATGAAAGCTACGTCGAGGATCTTAAAAAGCGCCTCAAACAGGCAGGAGTTGATCTTCCATATCACACTTGGTTCCGCGCGACCGATCCAGACCGCCATCTAGCGGTTCTCAGTAAATTCCCGATCGTCTCGACCAATCATCAGGCGAATCTGACGTTTAATATCAATGGGATGGAAATCCCTTTTCGACGCGGCATCCTCGATGCGACCGTCCAAGTCGATGACGACTACCAGTTGAGAATTTTAGGCATCCACTTCAAGTCGAAGCGCGAGGTTAAGGAGGCTGATCAGAATCTCATGCGCCGGAATGAGGCAGATCTACTTCGCGAGCACGTGAAACAGATTTTGGCCGAAGATGAGAACACGAATCTGATCGTTTACGGAGATTTCAATGCTAACCGGCACGAGCCGCCGATGTCGGCAGTCCGAGGTCGTTACCATTCTCCGACCTATCTCTGGCCACTTGATCTTGAAGATGAGAACGGCCAGCGCTGGACTTACTATTGGTCATATGCCGACCAGTATTCGAGGTTCGATTTTGCTCTCGCGAGCGGCGCTCTGAAGAAGGAGGTATTGATGGAATCCAGCTATCTTCCTTGGGACCGCGAATGGTATACCGCCAGTGATCATCGTCCTCTAGTCGTCCGATTCATGCCCGATGACGAGTTCGTTGCGCCTCGAGTGAAGGGTAAGTAGTCAGCAATGAGTGAAGGACAATTTATTCAGTAGTGTCCTTGGCGTAGATCGTGACCGCCACCAATTGAGGATACCTCCTCGTTAGAATAACGCTGATCCGACCACAGAGAGGTATTTACCGATATGTTCGGATCACCAGAAAAGCTACCGGCGGTGACGAAAGTCCTTCTTTTCGTTGCAGGTAATCCCGGTCATCATCCGGAGGCCTATTTGCCGGTAGCACTCGTAATTGGGGTGGTAATTCCATCTGCCCTAGCTATTTGGCTCTGGAAGACGCATGGACAACAACAGGCATCAAAGGCGGCGAAATGGTGGTGTGTTTTCCATCTCGCGGTGATTTTGACGGCCACAGTTGGTTTGGTTCACCCACTGATACAGATGATGGCAATCCTCGGATAAGTGAAACTGAAATGGGTAATGGGAACGACCTAACTAGAGCGTCGTCGCTTGCTCAGTATCGGGATTGGGTAATTCCCAGTGTTAGGGCATAGTCAGACCATCCTTGGCCCTATTCTTCCGTAACCACTGGTGCTGACCCATCAGGTAACAAACCCGCCCTATACCGTTCCAGAGAAGCTTTGAGAGAATCGGTTTCGTGTAGGGCAGGGAACTGGTCGAGTAGGGGAGTCAACATCTCGGCAGCGACTGCACCATGACCTCTAGCATTGAAATGAAGCCCGTCACGAGCTGTTCCCCAGCGGATCGGGAGGACATCGCCGTGCCTCCTTTCGACCTCGGCCAGGCAGGGGCGAAGATTGTGAAATTCGATATCCAACTCCGCGAATTGCTTGGCGAGAAATTCTTCGAGTGAGCTGAGTTGGTAACGATTGTCGTCGGTGATATCGTAAAGGATCGGAGACAAATAGCCGCGCAGTGGAATGTCGTTGAGGGCACACAATTCCTGAATTTTTTTCAGCGCTTGGCGAGCGGGTGTCCACTGGTTGGGGTCACGATGAATTCGAACGTAGTAGTGGTCTTGACCTTCTCCCCACGGAGCGAACTGCGGGTCTTCGGGCTCAGGGGCTGAGCGCCCAGCACTCAGGATTCGCCATAGTCGAGATCGCTCCATAAGACCGCGGCGCTGATCTTTATTGTCAACGGCATCGAGAAGGCGTTCGCGCTCGATGCTGAATTGCTGAGGGTCATTGGCGCAGTAAGTGTAGATCACCAAATCCGGATCGAACCCTAAAACGAGGTGCTCAAATGTGGCGGCGATGTCTTGAAGATTGTAGCCGGAAACAGCCGCGTTGATGAACTCAAATTTTTTCACCTCATCTCCAGCGCAATGCTCCTGAAGCAAGGTGGTTACCAACTGTGGAAAGGTCTCCGCTCGGTCGACTCCGACACCGTGGGTAACGGAGTCGCCGATGAAGGCGATCCGGAAGGTGCCGTCGGCCTTCTCCTTCGATAGCGACGGCGAACGCCAACCATATTCGTTGAAGGTTAGCCCGTGGTCGTCTTCGAATCCGGGACTGCACTGATAGCTAATTCCCGGGATCTCAGACAGTTGGTACTTCTGTCTAGAGAGCGGGATTTCAATCGGGCCGATCGGCAGCAAGCGCACGGCGATTTCGGTTACCGCTAGGGCGGCAAGGATCGAAATGGTGACCAAGAGAATACGTGGGAGCATGGTGGCAGCGGTAGGAAATGCTCTAGCGGGAACCGAGGAGGGAATCGAGGAGGTCGGTGGCGCTTACGATTCCGATCACGCCTTGGTCATTTGCGGTGATTGAAGCGATTTCGGAACCACTACGACGAAGGGCGTAGAGCACTTCAGGAACCGTGTGGGTGGCTCGGAACTGTGGCAGCTTTCGGAGGTTTGGAAAGAGGGGGCCTTCATTTTCCCCAGTTAGGAGGAGATCGAAAATGTCGACCGCTCCGACAAGCACGCCAGTGGTGTCCATCACCGGAAAATGCTCAAAGTCGCTCTTTTCTGAGAGCGCGAGAACCTCTGAGACTGGCATGTCGATCGCGACCGTTGTCATATCAGCAACCGGCATCATGACTCGATCGACCATCACGTCGTGGGAGTCGATGATCCGGTGAATCATTCTGGCTTCGACGGCCCCGAGTTGTCTGCGCTCGGCGAGCTCTTCGGCAACCGCTTTGATTTCGCCCCGCAGGTGATTGGACGCCGCTGACGGAGGACCGCTATCAACGCGTTCGACCCACCGTGAAAAGGCTCCCCCGAGATGAAGAACGGGTCCGATAATTCGATCAGTGACCACAACCAATGGCAACAGTCGAGACAAGGTTCTCACCGGAATTCTCCGCGCGATCGATTTTGGAAGAACCTCGAGCATCGTCAGATAGACCGGTAGAGCGATTAGAAAAGCAATGATGTATCCGCGAATTTCGAAATGGACGACAGACAATCTGATCAGCAGCGCAAAGGCCAGAATGTTGATAGCATGGTTCAAGATCGTCATCCCAGTGACCAATCGATCACGATGCTCTAGCAGTAGGGCTAAACGTCCTGCAGGCCGGTGCCCTTCAGCAGCTAGGGTACGAATTCGAACTTGACTAACCGCGAGCAAGGCCGCTTCGGCTGCCGACGAGCAGAACGAAAATCCGATCAGAGTTAGCAGGATGGCCAATTCAGAAATCATGAAGTTGATCCCTCCTTAGGTCGGGCAACCTGGCCAGATTGGAAAACAGAGGTGGCAGACTGATTGGTTACTTCGTCCCAGTCGGAGACCTCGATCAGCATTTCAACAATCCGATTCCGGCGAACTTTTCGGACGGTGAACCTCAAGCCCGCGACCTCGTGGCAACTCAATTTTTCTGGGATCTGTCCGATGTGGTTGAAGATGAGCCCGCCCAAGGTATCCAGTCCCTCACCGCCGAGACTACGTCCGATCAAGTCTTCGAGTTCGTCGATCCTTGCGGCACCGGCAGCGATGTAGCGGCCTTTGCCCAGCGGTTGGATTTCGGCCGGATGTCCAGAAGCTGGCGCGACACCTTCGAGGATGTCTTCCAAGATGTCGCTGTGGGTGACGACGCCTTCCACACCGCCATATTCATCGAGAACGATCGCTAGACTTTCTGGAGCTCCGAGTTGGTCTTCAAAGAGTTGTAATACCCGTCCGTTTTCGGGGACATAGACGGGCGGTTGGAGGTGCCTCTGCAAGGCTTCTTCATCGTCGTTCTTGAGCAATTCACGGACGTTCAAGATCCCGATAATATCGTCGCGATCGTCGTGATAGACGGGCACCCAGCGATGTCCCATTGCAAGGAGTTGGGTTCGAAGCTGATGAGGTTCGGTATCGGCGGCGAGCATGCCAGCGTCGAGTCGCGGGGTCATGCAGTCTTTGGTGATCTTTCCTCCAAGGCGGATCACTTCGTGAATCATTTCGGCTTCATCGTCACCGATCACACCAGCTTCGGTGCGCATCCCGACCAGCGTTTCTAGTTCGCTCGCGGCATCTTCTCGTCCAATTTGAGAAGGATGAATCGGGCGAGCCTTGGGAAAAATCTTTGCTGCGGAGGCGTCGCCGAATCGACGGAGAAGACGAGTCGTGGGTAGCAGCCATCCAATCGACGCGATCAGGGGACGCGCGAACACTGTGAGGACGGCCCTGGGTGCGCTGAAGCCGATCACTTTCGGCAAGATATCGCAGAGCAGAACGACCCCTAAGAATGCACCGAGTTGAGTGGGCACTCGCGAGACTCCGGTCGGCAAGATAAACTCGTCGATGAAATAGATACCCAGCCCAGCGAGAGCCAACATGGTCACTGCGACTGCAACAACGAGGCCGTCATGAACTTGGTCGCGTTGCCTTACAATCTGGGTGAGCGCCGAGTTCAGCTTTGGGCGTTGCTCGGCCAGTGCGTCGACTTGAGGCTTTTTCAGCCGCGCAATCGCAGCTTCAATCGTCGAGAGCAATGCCACGAGAACTGCCAGAATGGCGATTGTTGCGACAGTAGCGGTCAGATTCATCAACGAGATTACCCGTGATCCTAGCAATTCTAGCTGCCTTCTGCGAGGAATTAATGGGTCTGACGGCCGAGTCACCGGTCAGGCGGGATTGGACTCGATGAGGATCAGCCCGAAAACGGATCTGGACAGTGGCGCTGGGCGTGAGAACTTAGTGACGAATCCATTTGGGAAATGTCTTCTACTTCTTCTCCTTACAACCTTCTTCGGCAGCACTTGCCCATCATCATTCTGCTCATCGTGGCTCTCGGGCTTCGGCTTGCTACCCAAGCTGGGTGGTTGACCGGATGGTGGTCGAATGTGACGCCTCTGATCGCAGTAGCCTTTGTCGGAGCAGCTCTGCTTCCTCGCGGGTTTGGTTGGTTGCTGCTAGGTGCTGTCATTGCTATTGACATCGTTGTCGCCAAGCCGGGTGCCTTCCAATATGTCGGCGGCTATCTGGCAGTCTATGCAGTTCTCGCCGCAGCGATTGTTTGGGCATCTCGCCTTCATGCCAGTTTCCGCGCTGGCCAGATCGGGGGGCTTGGGATTCTCGCCCGCCTGCTGATGGTGTCGGTCGGTTTCTACTTTTTGACGAATACCATGGCTTGGGCAATGTCCGCAGGATATGCCAAAACGGTGAGCGGATGGTGGCAGGCACAAACGGTAGGACTGCCCGGTTTCCCTCCGAGTTGGACTTTCCTTAGGAACTCGCTGATTAGCGACCTCGGGTTCGGTTCACTGTTAGTAGCAGCGCATCGTCTCAGCCGATCGAGTGCTAAGGCCGCAGGTTCACTAGAGCACGCACCTGCTTCTTAGCCGCCGCCCAGCGATCGGCGGTTGAGGGTCATTGCAGATGGCTCACGTGGCATGACCGTCCCCGGTCATAGCCCCTAAAACCAACGTCCGAGACGTCGCGCCAGTTCATCGAGCAATAATACAAGGCGTCGTCTGGACGGCAACCCGAAGGGCTCAACCTTCATCCAGCGCACAGCGCTGCCAGACCCGACTTCAATTCCCCCATCTTTGTGGCAGGTGGCGGAATGGATCAGACCTTCCCTAGCCAACTCTTCAGCGTCGGCGTCGCTGAAGAAGTAGAAGAGCCGTAATACCAGCGAGTAGAGTCGAACTCGGCTCCGGAACCGGATCGAAGGTTTTGATCGTATCAATCTGGGTTTTGTACGACGCTAAGTCGATCGCGAGGGTCTGATCACCGATCGATGTTCGGGTCGAGTCGGAGGTGTTCACCGTAACGGTGATGCCAGCTAGTTCCCAAATCCCGCCGTTATTGTAGAAAATCCCGCTACCTGAGTCCCCGTTGGTGGCTTGTGCCTCAAATGCGGTAGCGCCGTTCGAGAGGTGGTGGTCGAAATCAGTTATGAAGAGGGAATGCCCGCTATTATTAAATCCCTCGGCATCGACGACATTGGTTCCCCAAGATTTCGCTCGCGCCCCCCACGTGTAGTAGTCGTCGTTTCGAAATGCAGTGTTGTTGTCTTGATAACCACTCTCAGGGAGTCCATAGCCGATCATCGAGACTTCATTTCCTGACATGTTCGTCTCGGAAGTCACTTCCATACCAGCCAAACCCGGGTCTCCAACGAGGCGAAACATCATCAAATCCAAGCTGCCATCAACCATGTAGCGACCAGTGCCAGAGTTGATGGATTGATCGATTTGATAGGTTGTTCCCATCAAGTCAAACGCCCCTTCACCGACGTGGCCGGCTGTAATGACCCAGCCATCGCACAAATAGACAGCCGAGCCAAATCCGCGGTTGCCCACATAGTCCCACGGGATTCCACCAGGATCATTGGTGCTATCGATAGAGTCATCATGATCTGCAACCACGAGAGCATGAGCTGTGGGAATAGAAATCGAAAACAATAACGAGGCGCAGCACAAGAGCTGCTGTCGAAGACACAGTTGGGGCATCAATAACTATAGTAAAATAATCTATTATATCAATAATTATTATAATTTATATATTTATTTTATGGGCTCTTGGAAAACTTGCAGGAAGGCTTGTGGGAAGTTACGATCCGACGTGTTGAGTCGTCTACCTGAGTTCGATAGACGCCAGCAGAAACCTAAATTCTCATGTCTAAGAAGAAGATCGCTTTCCTGACCGCCGGTGGAATCGCACCCTGTCTCTCGTCCTCGATCGGTGCTCTTGTCGAGCAATACAATGCCTCGGCTCCCGATGCCGAACTGATTGGCTATTTGAATGGCTATCAGGGGCTGTTAACTGGGCGCAGCATGGTTTTTCCTGATGAAGTGAGGAAGCGCTATGCGACTCTCTATCAATATGGTGGCAGCCCAATTGGCAATAGTCGGGTCAAGCTGACCAATATTAAAGACTGCACAGAGCGTGGATTGGTTCAAGAAGGCGAAAACCCGTTGCATGTGGCCGCTGAGCAGTTGAAGACCGATGAGATTGATGTCCTCCATACCATCGGTGGCGATGATACGAACACGACAGCGGCCGATCTCGCAGCTTATCTTCAGGACAATGGCTATGATCTAACCGTCGTCGGATTACCAAAGACCGTCGACAACGATGTTTATCCCATTCGACAGACGCTGGGCGCTTGGACAGCAGCTGATCAAGGAGCTCTGTTTTTCCAGAACGTCGCCAATGAGAATACTACGAGCACCCGCCAGCTCATCATCCATGAGGTGATGGGCCGTCACTGTGGGTGGCTGACCGCTGGTACCGCTGAGTCTTATAACAAGAGCTTAGATGGCTACGATTTCTTCCCAGAGATGCTCATTGATCGTCAGCGTTGGGATGTCGATGCGGTTTGGCTTCCCGAGCAAGCCCTTGATTTTGAAGCTGAGTGCGATCGTCTCAAAGCTCGGATGGATGACAAAGATGGCGTGAATCTTTTCCTGAGCGAAGGCGCAGGAATGGACGCGATCATTGGCGAAATGGAAGCGGCTGGCGAAGAGGTTCCTCGAGACGCCTTCGGTCATGCTAGACTCGACCAAATCAACCCTGGCAAGTGGTTTGCAGACAAATTGAAGGGGCGTTTAGGTGCCGACAAAGTTCTTGTGCAAAAGAGCGGATATTTTGCTCGCGCTGCTGCTTCAAATGATCGTGATCTAGAACTTATCAAAGCGTCAGCGGCAAAAGGAGCCGAGGCTGCTCTGGCTGGAATTAGCGGAGTTGCCGGTCAAGACGATGACAAAGACGGTGAGATGTCGATCATTGAATTCCCCCGCATCAAAGGCGGTAAGCCCTTCGACACAAACGAACAATGGTTCGTTGACCTGCTCGGGCGCATCGGTCAGCCCAGAAGTGAAAAAGCGGACACTTCGCACTAGGTTGATCAGAGAAAAGGTGTCCTAAATAGGCTACTGAAGATTGAAAATCGCATCACGATTCCTCCTTTTCGTCGGCCTCCTTTTCAGCCTCGGCACGGCTCTGGCTGAGAAAAAGAACATTCTGATTATTCGCGGTGAATCAACTCACTCCGGATACAGCCACAACAATGACGAGGTTGGGTTGTTGCTAAAATCAAAGCTTGAGAGCAGCAAATATGCCGAACAGTTTGATGTTAAGAGCACCTTCAAATACCCAAAGGATCTCACCTTGGTTGAGGATGCTGATCTAATCATTATTTCTTCTGATGGCGGGACGAAACACGCCTTGTTCAACAAGCAAGACCCTACAAAATACACCAAGCATCTTGATGGTGTTCTTAAGAAGTCTAAGGCGGGACTGATTGTCATTCATTGGGCTACGGACGCTCCTTCGCCAGCCTTTGGCCAACTCCATCCAGAAAACTCTGAGATGATGATGGATTGGATCGGAGCAGTTTACTATTGGGTAAAGAAAGGCAAAGACCCCAAAAGCAGTTGGACTTGGAAGTTCCCAGTTCTCGAATTGAAGGTCGACAAACAGCACCCCATTTCAAATGGCGTCGCGGAGAGCTTCAAGTTGCAGGATGAATACTACTTTAACTTCTTCACTGCCGCCGACGGTAGGAATCCTGGTTCTGACAAGGTGACCTTTCTTCATACAGCCAATGCTCCAAGCCACCGTGCCGATATCGAAAACGAGGAAAACTGGCGCGAACAAGCATGCTATTGGTCTTTCATACGAGAGAACGGTGGCCGTTCCGTTGCCATGACTTCAGCTCATATGTATCACACTTGGGCTAACCCGAATTTTTTCCAGTCCTTCGCCAACAGTATTTTTTGGACAATGAACTTAGAGATTCCTGCTGAAGGAGTCGACATTGCCACGCCGACCATTGAGGAACTTCTTTCCTTTAAAGGGACACAAATCTATAAGATGGCTCGGCACTTCAAATAGTTTAGGACGAGAGTGTAAGGTTTGCTCGGCGGCAGCGTCTGAACCAATGATGACCCAAAAATTACGATTGGCTCTCTTGGGGCTCCTTGCTTTCGCTCTCAACGCCTGCGGCAATAAGGAGCAGCCCACTGAAACACAAAGGGAGCTAACTCCGGGCGAGCAACTGTTGGCGAAATCGACGGATGCTCACGGTGGTGTTGCTGGTTGGAAAGACGGAGGACAGCTTCGCTTCCGTTGGACGTATCATGCAGAGGATATGAACAAGGTCATCGACTCGCTTCAGACGGTCGATACCAGTACGTATGCGGTAGCTCATGAGGCCGACGACGGCAAAGTTCGGTTTGGCTGGAATGATGGAACGGCATGGATTTCGCCAGCCGATGCTACCTTCAATTCACCTCCCGAGTTCTGGAGCCTGACCCCCACCTATTTTGTCGGAATCCCGTTCGTCTTCTCGAACCCCGGAACCAAACTGGAGAGACTCGAAGAGACGAAGGCTTTCGAAGGCAAAGACTACCTCCAGTTAAAGGTCACCTACGAATCGTCGGCAGGAGACTCTCCCGATGACTACTACGTTCTGCTCATTGACCCTGAAACCTACGTCACCCGAGGAGCCTACTACATCGTGACTCACCCTTCAGTGGCAGCGAAAGGCGTTGGTCCAGAGAAATTCATTACCCTCGATGGCCTGAGGCAGATCGGTGGAGTTCTTCTTCCAACCGCTCACAAGACCCATCAGATGACGGACGGAATCATCGGTGAGAAGATGCGCTACAGCGTAGTTTCGCACCTTGAGTGGCTGCCGAAAGGAACCACCGATCTATCCATTCCAGAGGGTGCCAGGATCATTGGAGAGTAGCCTAGGAAATTGCCAAGCAGGCCGGCCGAAGGGTTAGCCGCTATAGCGACCAGCGATCTTGGTGAGTGGCGCGATCGGATGATGCACGAGATTTAGCTTATTTCGCAGAGGCCAGAGCCACCGAGATTGCCGTTGCGACTTTTTTGGCAAGGAGTTCGGATCCTTCCGCCGTAAAGTGGACGTCACCGGCTTTTTTCCCAAATTTTTCCATTCGCCCTTCCATCACGGCATGGAGGTCGTTGGTGAGGACTCCGTGCTTTTTCATGACTGCCAGAGCCGCCCTATTGTAAATCTGGTCGTCGCCTACCTTGCGACCAAGTTCGCCCGCGGGCACTGGTGTCGTGGTAGCGAAGATCAAGGTCGCCCCGGTTTTCTCTAAACTTTGGACGATGATTTCCAAGTTCGCTGCATAGACCTCGGGAGTGTGCGTCAGAGTGCCGTTGACCTTGTCTCTGTTTCCTTGGTTCTTTGACTTAGGATTGCGATAGCAGAGATCCCACAATCCCCAATTAAAGTGGATCAAATCCCATTGACCATTCTTCCCATCCAACCACTTCGGAAGAGAGTCGATTCCCATGCCCGTATGACCAGCATTCCCAGGAACTCGGTGAACATTGGCTTTTCCTTTGAGTAGCTTGCGCACCTCTGCTGTGTAGCCAAGAGAGATGGAATCGCCGATCAGTAAGACCCGCGGCAATCCCTCAATATCCTGAACCGACGCATAGGCAGCATGCTTCCGCTTTACTTTTTCGCTCGGCTCTCCAGGTGGCTCAACACCCTTCTGCGCTGTTGCGAAGGGAACGCATGAGAGAAGGAAGAAGAGAAGCAGGTGAATGTGGCAGAATTTCATTGAACTACTAGTGATCCAACGATGCCGAACTGTCTGTTTGTTTTTGTGAAGGCCACCCAGCCGGTAGAACGATCGCTTGAGATGTGTTCGATGATCTCCATTGCTACTCAACCTGCCAAATTTAATGACGACGACCGATAAAAACACCAGCGAGACGGATTCTGAAAAAAAGTCATCTCCTCGAAAGCCAATTTGGCATCACATCATAAAGCTCGTCGTTGTTGTCGCTATCGTCATTGTCCTATTCAAGACACTTCCCGTCGCCGATTGGTTGCGCACTGCCACTGACTGGATCGATTCACTTGGTATTTGGGGGCCGATTGCGTTCATCAGCATCTACATGCTCGCTGCCCTGTTATTCGTTCCTGGTTCCGTTCTTACTGCTGCATCCGGCACCATGTTTGGGCCCGTCTTTGGATCAATTTACGTTTCACTCGCGTCAACGCTCAGCGCAGCAGTCGCCTTTCTCATTGGGCGTCACATTGCCCGTAAGAAGATTGAGAAACGGATCAAAGGAAATGAGCGCTTCGCAGCGATCGACTCAGCTGTCGCGAAAGAGGGCTGGAAGATCGTTGGTCTTACCCGTCTATCGCCAATTTTTCCTTTTGCCCTTCTGAACTACGGCTATGGCATCACTAAGGTGAAATTCGGCCAGTACCTCGTCGCTTCATGGATCGGCATGATGCCCGGCACCATTCTCTATGTTTACCTCGGGTCGCTTGGTAAGGCTGCAAGCGAAGGCAAAACTCCACTGCAGTGGACAATGTATGGGGTGGGGCTATTAGCGACTGTCTTGGTAAGCATTTACGTAGCCAAGATAGCCAAGAGGGCATTGAGCGAAAAGATTCCTGAGGAGTCTTCTTAATCTCGAAAAAGTAGGGGATATGAGCCGAGCGTTGTCGAACTGACACTCGTTGGCGAATTCATCAGACATTCCCTCACGCTGGTTGGTTGCGAAAAGCGATTCGGCGGACGATCTCTGTCTCGATGGCTGCTGACCAACCAATCAATCCAGACCGCCCTCATAAGCGCCGTGTGCGATATCGAGGTACTCACCCGAGGCGGTTCGAGGAAAAATACAAAGAACTGAATCCTGAGATCGATCCGGACACTGTAGCCAAGGTGATCGCTTCTGGCGATACACCCGCTGGGCAGCACCGACCGATTTTGGTAGAGGAAATTCTCGATCAACTGGCTCCACGGCCGGGCCAAGTTGGAGCCGACGTTACGTTAGGCTACGGCGGTCACAGCGAACGATTACTGCAGAACATTACTCCGGGAGGTAAGCTGTTCGGCTTGGATGTCGATGCCAAACAGCTGCCGATCACCGAGAAGCGTCTGCGACAGCTCGGTTATGGCGAAGAGGAACTCATTGTCGAGCGCTGCAACTATGCCGGATTGGCGTCAGTCCTGATGCGCCATGGGATCGCCGATGGTATCGATTTCGTCTTGGCGGATTTAGGTTTGTCTTCGATGCAAATCGACAACCCGTCTCGGGGATTTTCTTACAAGACGAATGGGCCGCTCGACATGCGAATGAATCCCGATCGAGGAGTTTCAGCGAAGGATTGGTTGGCTTCGTGTCGCGCCGAGAAGTTGGCTAATGCTCTGGTCGATGGTGGCGATGAACCGCTAGCCGAGTCCATTGCTGATTCGATCATTTCAGCTCGGGACAAAGACAAGATGGTCTCGACTCTGGATTTGCGAAAGGCGATCGAAGCGGTTTTACCAAAGTGGATGGATGATTCTGCGAGGAAGACAACCTTTGCGCGGGTGTTTCAGGCGATTCGCATCATCGTTAATGATGAATTTAGTGCGATTAATGCGTTTTTGACTCAGTTACCAAATTGTCTTCGAGAGGGGGGGCGGGTCGTCATTTTGAGTTTTCACTCTGGCGAAGATCGCCGGGTTAAGCATCACTTTCGCGATGGCTTACGCGATGGAACATACACTGAAATCTCTGATCAAATCATCCGCCCGAGTTCGACCGAGCGTCGCGAGAACATCCGCTCGAGTTCGGCGAAGATGAGGTGGGGAATTCGAGGCTAAAGTTAGGCTGTCGCAGAGTTACGCTGCCCAAATTCCAGCGTTTGTTAGTTCTTGTGTTGTGTTCAAGGGGGCTTCGACATCGTAGACCTCGTCTGTCATCTTATATCCAACTCCTCGGACAGTTTCGATCTGTTTGGCATGAGGATAGAGTTTTTCTCTGAGGCGCTTGATGTGGGTATCGAGAGTTCGGGTTCGAGAGCGCTCGGAAACGCCCCAGACATCGCGGAGTAAGATTGTGCGGTCTTGGACAATTCCGACCCGCTCAATGAGGACAGCGAGTAGCCGGAACTCTGTGGAAGTCAGCTCCGTTGCTCCAATCCCGGCGTCGACTGTTTGATGCTTCCAATCCACGATCAGGTGCCCGATTTTGATTTCAGTCGGAATGTAGCGATGGCGCCGCATCATGGACTCTAGACGAAGGGCAAATTCAACCGGCTCGGTCGTTGGGTTGAGCACATCATCCACGCCAGCACGCAGTGCTGCGAGCCGCTGGTCTGAGCTGGGTTCAGACCAAAGCGCTACCGTTGGGAATGTGGCTATTCGATTTTGGAAGACTCCTGTGTTAATTAGTGCCAGATCGAAGCCGCTGGTATTAGCCAGGATCAAGAGGTCGGGAGAGTGCATCCGGAGTTGGTGAAGGGCCTCATCAGTTGATGAGACTTCGACTCGATGTCCTCGTTCAGTTAGAGAACTCCAGATCGGTTGTTGTGAAACCGGCGGGGCATCACTGATGATGAGCACTGTAGATTGCATACACCTGAATGCTGCAAGGATCGTGCCAGATCAGAGATGACCGTCTATTGATCGATTGTTTATTCCGGAAGCCAGCTTCTTTCCGCAGGCCTGCCGATCTATTTGGACGAGCAGGTCGGCCAGATTTACCCAAGTAACTGCACAAAAAATTAAGGTTGGAACCAGAGCCCGCAGCTGGACTGATCGAATGATTAGGCTCCATTATTAACGAGTAATTAGGTTTAGGTGAGGAGTTAAGAGCTGATTAGAAAGAGACTTCCCTGTGTCTCTCGATATTTTTCGCTCCCACACGTCGTACTCGGCAACGAGACTTAGCTCATCCGTGCGGAACGAAACAACGTCGAGGGCAGGGACTTCCCAGCCAAAGTTCATGGCTCCGATTTTGTAGTGGGAAAAGTCAGGACTCTCGATATAACCCAATTCGACGGCTTCTGTGATGGCATCCTTGATCAGAGGAAGCAGATCTCCTTCAATGATGTGTGGTTCGCCGTCGTGGAACGAGACTTCAGGAGCAAGCGCATTGATACCAACGTCGATCATCAGTTTGTCTGTGGAGTTTTCTCCAATCACATCCGCTGCGATTTTCTTTTCAATCACTTCCGGCTCGCGAGAATCGAAGGCCTTGATCCCAAACCAGAAGTAGTTGTTACCATAGGCAGGGTTAGGGCTCCCATCTTCGTCCTGGTGGAGATTCTGAATGGTGAAATAGACAACGAACTGCGAGGCATGATGGTCGCTGAAACCAGGTGCATTCGTGGGGTTGTGGCTGTAGTAGGCCAATCGTCCCCCGAACCGGTAGTTCAGTTTCCGCATCTCACCGATCGTCGGTGCGTCTTCGGCGCGCCAGCCACCTTCTGAAATTTTTGCCGAAACGAGTAGTGTTGGGCATTCTTTGACTCCCTGTTCTCCATATACTCCCCCATATTCATTGACCGCGTTCACTGACAGCTGGATCGGCCCAGTGTCGGAAACCGCGAACGATGTCAACCCCGTCACCCCGCCGAGTAATTGGCCTGCAGACCAGTCTAGTTCAGCGAGGAATACGGATGCTTCAGTCTTCGTCGGTCGTAGTCTTATCGACCAGCGCGATCAACTAATCCGTCGTTCCTGTGCAGAAGACTTCGCCAGCTTGATGAATTTTCGCCTTTTCCAGATCACCAATCCGGCCCCAACGACAATGCCGAGAATCACCAACCCGATCGGGTCAAAAGGCCAATCGTCACCTTCGTGAGTGTGTCCTGGAGGGCCAGGATGGGCGCTGGCTAGTGTCGGTAAAACCAACACGGTGAACGCGATGAAACGTCGATAGGTCTGGTGGATCGTCTTCATGGGAAGGAATTTGAATTTAGAGTTTTCGAGACGTGCGGCTTAGGATCGAACTATGAACAGCTAGGGCCGATCGCAGTTCTTCGATCGCCTGTCGAAGTAGCAAAGCGCGTGCCGAAAGCAGTCGAAACACGAAGGAGTCGTCAGCGAGTTGAGAGATCCCAATTCGCACTTCATCCGAGCTGAGACCGAGTTCCAAATCGGCGATGGTTTCGCTCAGTGAGGTCACATTGAGAGCGGAATCGACTAACCAGAGACCGGCGTAAAACGTTGTTGACCAGCCGTTCACAGCGAGCGGCCAGCCGTCGGCTGAAATCGCATCGAGTTCCATGCGCTCGATCGCCAGTGGGATGCCTGCTCGATCAATACGCAGGCTTGTGGTGTAGCTCCGATAGTCATGGGACTCACCGTGAGCGACACGCCCTGGAGCGAGGAGGTCGAGAAAGGCCAGTCGTCCATGGGGCGCGAGTCGTATTGTGGTTTCTTGGGACACACTCGAACCCCGCTGGGGAATCGTCCAGTCGGGCCAAAAATCGAGACTGGCTCCGTCCGCAATATCGAAGCTCTGTTCTAGCGTCGCGTGCCCACCAGCGAGCATGGTGTGAAAGCGGGTCGCGCTAGGACATTCGATGGCGACTTGAGCTCCTTCGTCGACCTCAACTTCAAGGCCGAACCGGTCACCAGAAAAGATGCCAGCGGTCGGATTGACCAACTGCAATGTCAGGCATCGCCCATCCCAGTAAGGCTTCCCGACATGGCACAACCCACCAGCAAGGCGACGATGCAGCACCGTGCGCCCCGTCGCGTCATCGTGTCGAAATTCGAGTCTGGCTCGGCATTGGAGAGAGCCGCTGATCATTGGTTTAGATCGGAGAAAAGAACGTGGCGGTCGAACCACGCAAACAGTTTGGCTTTGTTGCGACCAGATTTGAGGTCGGTGAACAGAAACGGGCGGTCGCTGCGTTGACTGAGACAATCGCGCTCCATGCTGACCAAATCTGCATCGACATAGGGAGCGAGGTCAGCTTTGTTGATCAGCAGCATATCGGAAAATCCGATCGCAGGGCCGCCTTTCCGTGGGATGTCGTCGCCTTCTGTGACATCGATGACGTAGATAAAGACGTCAGCGAGTTCGGGTGAGAAGGTAGCCGTGAGGTTGTCGCCACCGCTTTCGATGAGTAGGAATTCCAGTCCCGAGTGGCGAGCAGCTAACATGTCGACCGCATCCAGATTCATCGAGATATCGTCCCGAATCGCGGTGTGCGGGCAGCCGCCAGTTTCGACTCCAATGATGCGATCAGCTGGCAGGGCTCCGGCCTCAGTCAACAAGCGTGCGTCTTCCTGAGTGTAGATGTCGTTGGTCACTACCGCCATGTTTCGGGTCGTTCCATAGTGTCGACAGAGTTCGAGGCAGAGGGTCGATTTGCCCGAACCCACAGGGCCGCCGATACCGATTCGAATGGGTGATGACATGGTCTTGAGATGCATTGAAAGTGAAAAATCAGGAAAGGAACAGCCGAGCCGGTGCACGCTCGTGGCGGGACGCGGCGATGTCCCAGAGTGGATTGAAGGTCCCGAGTTCGGAGTCTGGCAATGCGAGAACTTGGGGCAGTTCGGGAACGGTCTCTTGGAGCGCGGCCGTGAGCAGCCTCTGAGTTGCGGTTGGGCCGAGCGGAAGAAGTTTAAGCGCCGCCTGAGTGAGCGCGGAAAACGTTTGGTAAAGCACTGATGTCATGGATTCCTCCAAGGAAACCCCGAGTTCGGCAAAGGCGACTCCAGAGACGACGGGTGATTGAAAGGTGTCGAACCAACTCGCTCTAGCGCCGTTCTGAGAGTTGCTTCCCCAGGTCTGCTGATAGACCCTCCATTGGCCACGACCGATCTGGCTGGCGGCATCTCGCAGCTGCCGAGTTGGGCGGAGGGCACGGGAAAATTGATCCCAGTGCAAGACGTCCTCGCTCTGGCAATCCAAGCCTGCTCGGTGGGCGCGGACGACGAGGGGCAATTCCACCCGCGTCAGAGCGTGGCGGACATCGCGCCGCAGAAATTGATCGAGACTTTCCTCGTCATGAACGGCGCCGTCTTGGCACATTCCTTCGAGCCCGAACGAGTGGGCGTAGGCTCCGACGGGCAGGGCACTATCGGAAAAATGGAGAAGGGCTGGATGCATTTTAGGGAGTGTATACACGACCTAATGCCGATGTTCCGAGTGGGCGGGACAGCGAAGAATGTCTGTGCGGCGGGTGAACGGGATGCCGATTCGACTCAGGGACTCGCAGAGTGTTGGGAATTCCTCGACCACGATTTCGGTTTCGCGCACCTCAATCGGGATGTGGCGGTTGCCAAAATACCAGCCAATTTTGGAGGCCATCGATGGGTCGTCTGGCAACTCGACGGCGATGACTTCTTCTGAAATCTGAGCGACGCGATAGTTCTTCGCGCCAGCGCGGACGATCGTGCCATCGGTAATTTTCTGGTCAGGAATTTCGGCGTAGGCCAACTCGATTCCGTCGTCGGCAAGCGCCCGCCAGCGACGCTTGTACAAGTCATGTCGGGAAATGGATACCGTGATCGGTTGCTCGGAGAGCTGGGTCTTGCCCGATTTAGGCAAGACGGCATCGATCAGCTGGGAGAGCATGTCGATCTAGAAAAGGAAGTAGCGCTGAGCGAGCGGCAGTTCATCGATAGGTTCGCAGACCAGTTCCTCACCGTCAGCGGTCACGGTGTAGGATTCGGGGTCGATCTGAATGTCTGGGGTTGCGGTGTTGTAGAGCAAGTCAGATTTGGTCACTTTCCGAGTGTCAGTGATCGGCACCAGACGCTTCGCAAGATCCACTTCTTTAGCGAGCCCAGCATCGAGCGACGCTTTGCTCACGAAGGTGACGCAAGTTCTTGAGCGAGCCTTGCCATGGGCGGCAAACTGTGGCCGATAGTAGGTCGGTTGGGGAGTTGGGATCGAGGCGTTCGGGTCGCCCATGTTTGCCATCGCAATCATGCCACCCTTCAGAACAAGCTCAGGTTTGACCCCAAAAAGCGCCGGTTTCCAGATCACCAAGTCGGCGAGTTTACCAACCATCAGAGACCCGACCTCGGTTGCCATGCCGTGGGTCAATGCGGGGTTGATGGTGTATTTCGCGATGTAACGCAAGGCGCGGAAGTTGTCTGCAGCGGAGTGTTCGGAACCGTCATCTGGCGCCAGATGGCCGAATTGGGCCTTCATCTTATGGGCGGTCTGCCAAGTCCGACAAACCACTTCGCCAACCCGCCCCATGGCTTGGCTGTCGGAGGCGATCATGGCAATCGCGCCTCGGTCGTGCAGCATGTCCTCAGCGGCGATGGTCTGCGGTCGGATTCTGGATTCGGCGAATGCGACGTCTTCCGGAATCTTCGAATCGAGGTGGTGACAAACCATGAGCATATCCAGATGCTCATCGAGAGTATTGACCGTGAACGGGCGTGTCGGATTGGTTGAAGAAGGCAGAACGTTCTGGTGAGAACAGACCTTCATGATATCGGGCGCGTGCCCACCACCAGCTCCTTCGGAGTGATAGGTGTGGATCGTTCGACCATCAATCGCCGCCAAGGTGTCTTCCACGAATCCTGATTCGTTGAGAGTGTCGGTGTGGATGGCGACCTGAATATCGAGTTCGTCGGCGACTTGAAGACAGCAGTCGATCGCGGCAGGTGTGGTTCCCCAATCCTCGTGGAGTTTTAGCCCGATCGCCCCAGCTAAGATTTGTTCGCGCAGAGGTTCTGGCGTCGAACAGTTGCCCTTTCCGAGGAACCCGAGATTTACTGGATACTCGTCGGCCGCTTCGAGCATGCGGTGGAGATTCCATTTCCCTGGTGTGCAAGTCGTGGCGTTTGTTCCGGAAGCCGGACCGGTGCCGCCGCCGAGCATCGTGGTGACGCCTGAGGCGATGGCCTCGTCGATTTGTTGGGGGCAGATGAAATGGATGTGGGCGTCGATGCCACCTGCCGTGACGATCATACCCTCTCCGGCGGTCGCCTCGGTTCCGGCTCCGACGATCATCGGGTCGAGTTTACCGGTCGTAGGATCAGGGATTACCGAACCGATGCCGTCTTGAATGCCTGGGTTTCCAGCGTGGCCGATTCCTACAATGCGCCCTCCTCGGATGCCGAGGTCTGCTTTGATGATACCGACCTCGGCGTCGAGAATCAGGGCATTGGTGATGACAAGATCGAGCGACTCCGCGTCCGTAGCGGTTGGAGACTGCCCCATCCCATCGCGGATGACTTTGCCGCCGCCGAACTTGATCTCGTTGCCGTGGCCTGCAGCTTCAACGATGAGATCGCGCTCGACTTCGATCAGGAGATTGGTGTCGCCGAGTCGGACTTGGTCGCCGGTGGTCGGGCCATAATGCTCGGCGTATTGTTGGCGGGTTAGCTTCATGAATCGAGGTCGCCGTTGATTTTGCCGTTCAAGCCGAACACTTCTCGGGATCCTGCCAAGGCGATGAGTGGCACCTTCCGTTCATCACCAGGCTCGAAGCGGATGGCGGTCCCGGCTGGGATATCGAGGCGGAATCCTCTCGCTGCTGCGCGATTAAAAGACAGGGCCGCATTGACCTCGAAAAAATGGAAGTGGCTGCCGACCTGAACCGGGCGATCGCCAGTATTCGAGACCTCCAAGGTGAGTGTTTCGAGATCTGGCGAAGGGACAAGGCGGTCGGGGTCTTTGACGATGACTTCTCCGGGAATCATAAATGCAGGCTGTGTTACTGAATGGGGTTGTGGACGGTAACGAGCTTGGTACCGTCGGGAAAAGTCGCCTCGGCTTGAACCTCATGAATCATCTCTGGGATTCCATCCATGACATCACCGCGCGTCAGGATCCGTGTGCAGGAATCCATCAGTTCAGCCACGCGTCTGCCATCACGCGCGCCTTCGATAATCTCGTAGGTAATGATCGATACGGACTCGACGTAGTTGAGTTTCAAGCCGCGGGCCTGCCGACGCCGAGCGAGATCGTTGGCGACAACGACCATGAGTTTGTCCTGTTCGCGCGGAGTGAGGTGCATAAAGCAGCGGGCTGTGGAGTCCGAATCTTTTCTCTGAGCAGGCAGCGTGCCACTCTCGAAAATTAGACCATGAGGTGTTGTTGGACTTTCTCGTCGGTCAACTCTGTGGTCGGCCCTGATTCAACAATGCGACCCCGGTCCATGATCGCGAAACGATTGGAAACAGAGCGGGCGAAATCGAGGTATTGCTCGACGAGAAGGATACTCATCCCACGCTTATCGCGGAGGTAGATCAAAGCGTCGTGGATTTGGTCAATGATCGACGGTTGGATGCCTTCCGTCGGCTCATCGAGCAGCAGCAGCGACGGATCGGTGAGTAAAGCCCGGCCGATGGCGAGCTGCTGCTGTTGGCCTCCGCTCAGGACGCCTCCTTTGCGGTGCAGCATCTCTTTGAGCACTGGAAAGAGATCATAGACCTCGTCCAAAATTTCGGGTTTCGGGTTCTTGGCGGTCGACAAACCGATACGTAGATTCTCGCGAACAGTCAGCCCTGGAAAGATGTCGCGCCCTTGGGGAACATAGCCGATTCCCGCTAATGCACGGGTTTCCGGACGTTTGCCCCAGAGGCTCTTCCCGTTCAGAATCACCCGCCCTGACTTGGTTCCTACAACACCCATCACGGCGCGAAGCGTGGTCGTTTTACCCACTCCATTACGACCAAGAAGAGCGACGATTTGACCATCAGGAACAGTCAAGTTGACGCCACGGAGAATCCGGGACTGGTCGTAGCTCACTTCCAGTTCCTCAATTGCGAGACAGACATTTGGCTCGGTAGCGACTGTGGTGGTGGGTGTGGTCAAGTCGTGGCTGGTTGAGGTTCATCCGCAGGCTTTTCATTCCCGTCACCGGCGGCTTGGCGCCCGAGATAGACTTCGATCACGGTAGGGTCACTAGAGACATGTTCGAAGTTTCCTTCGCGCAAGACACTGCCCTGATGGAGTACCGTGATACGTTCTGCAATCTGCCGAACGAACTCCATGTCATGCTCGACAACGATGATGCTGTGCTTTCCCTTGAGTGACAGAAGTAATTCGCCGGTGCGCTCGGTCTCCTCATCGCTCATTCCTGCAGCGGGTTCGTCGACTAGCAGAATCCGCGGGTTCTGAGCGAGCAGCATGCCGATCTCCAGCCACTGCTTTTGGCCGTGGGAGAGACCTCCTGCCAAATCGTTCCTGCGGTCGGTTAAGCGGATAGTTTCGAGGACTTCGTCGATACGGTCTCGGTCGTCGGAGTCTGGCTTGTAGAGTAGGGTGGCGATCACTCCACGAGGGCGTTCAAGCGAGAGGAGTAGGTTTTCCTCAACGCTGTGACCATTGTAAACCGATGGTGTCTGGAATTTCCGAGCAATACCTAGACGGTTGACCCGATGCTCGGGCAGCCGGGTGAGGTCGATTGAGCGGCCAGTCTTTTCCTGCAGCGAGATCGTGCCAACATCCGGTCGAGTGCGACCCGTGATCAGATCCATGAACGTGCTTTTGCCGGCACCGTTAGGGCCAATCACCGTGCGCAACTCTCCCTCCGCGAGGTAGAAATTCAGATCATTGATTGCCTTAAAACCATCGAACGACTTCGTCACACCCTCTGCGGCGAGGATGACATCAGTGTCGCGATAAAGTGGTGCAGTCATAGCAGTCGAAGGTTAGGCGCTCGGAGCTGTTGCCTTGGGTTCCCCGGTCAAGGTCGTCTCATTTTCGGGTGGGTCGGGCTTGTCCTTTTTCTGGAAGTGTTTGAACAGCCCCATGATGCCGTTGGGGAGAAATAGCACGACGAGGACGAAGAGGAGGCCCAAAATGATTAACCAACTCTCAGGGAAGGCGCGGGTCGTGTAGCTCTTTAAGAGGTTCACTAACACTGCGCCGATGATAGGGCCCAACTTCGTTCCGCGGCCACCGACGGCAACCCAAACTACAATGTCGAGACCTTTCGTTGGCCACATCTCGCCGGGGTTAATGATGCCGGCTTGGGGAACATAGAGGGCTCCAGCCAATCCAGCGATCATCGCTGACAAGACAAACACGAACAACTTAAAGTGCGTGGTATTGTAGCCCGAGAATCGGACTCGGTTTTCGGAGTCACGGATGGCCTGCTGAATTCTCCCAAACTTAGTTTTGAGCAGCCATGAAAGGAGCAGGTAGACACCGATCAGGAGTAACGCCGAAGCCACAAATAACCATCGAGTAGTCGACTCTTCTCGAATGTCGGCTCCGAGGATAAACTTAAAATCGGTAAATCCATTGTTGCCCCCAAATGTTGTGTCATTGCGAAAGAACAGCAGAGCGGCAGCATAGGTCAGCGCTTGGGTCAGGATGGCGAAGTAGACACCTTTGATTCTCGATCGGAACGCCAGGAAGCCAAAGATTAAGGCGACCAATCCCGGCACCCACATCGCTGCGAAAATGGCGAACGCTGGGTTCGAAAATGGCACCCAATGCGCAGGCAGTTCCTGGTAGCCAAGGAATACCATGAAGTCAGGAAGCGAACTCTTGTAGGCTCCGAGATCTCCAATCATCAGCATCAAGTACATACCGAATGCGTATCCACCGAGCGCAAAAAACAAACACTGTCCGAGGCAGAGCAATCCGGTGTAACCCCACAGCATATTCAGGCTGATCGCCAGCACCGCGTAGCAAATGTATTTCCCCCAAACCCCAACAGTGAAGGAAGTCACATGGAGCGAATGGCCTTCTGGTGCAAAGGCATTGAGCAATGGCAGCGCCATCATGGCGATGAACATCAGCACGAGCGCAACCATTTCGGTGCGACTGTCGAGAATTCGGTTCATAGATCAGTCTTCGTCGAGTAGTCGGCTACGCGCGGGAAATAGGCCGCCGGGTTTGAATTGGAGGAATAGAATGATGCAGAAGAGTACTGTGATTTTACCCATCACTGGGCCAAGAATTGGCTGGAGAATCTGATCGACTAAGCCGATTCCCAAGGCGGACAAAGCCGTGCCCAATAGGTTTCCGACGCCGCCGATTACCACCACCATGAAGCTATCCACAATGTAGCCTTGTCCCATTGAGGGGCCGACATTGCCAATTTGTGAGAGTAACGCACCAGAGAGTCCAGCGAGACCGGATCCGAAAGCAAAGGTGAGCATGTTAACGCGGGCCGACTTGACACCTAGGCAGGCTGCCATTTGTCGATTTTGCATCGTTGCTCGGACATGTAGGCCCCAGTTCGTTTTGCGTAACAGAACGAAGGTCGCCAACACGACAATGATGGCGAACACAATGACTGCTAAGCGATTGTATGACATGGTCACGCCCGAATGAATGAAACTACCCGATAGCCACTCAGGTGAGGCAACGGCAACATTAGCTGCTCCGAAGTTCATACGAAACAGTTGTTGGAGAATCATCGAGACCCCCCAAGTGGCCAGTAAGGATTCGAGCGGGCGTTTGTAGAGAAAGCGAATCACTCCACGCTCTAGGACAATACCAACTAGCGCTGCGGCCATGAAGCTGATTGGCAATGCGACCAAGAAATAGGATTCGAATCCGAAACTGCCAGTCCCGAAAGTCGCTTCGAAGATGTTTTGGACGAGGTAAGTCGTGTAGCCGCCGATCGCGATGAACTCTCCATGGGCCATGTTGATGACCCCCATCTGGCCAAAGGTGATCGCCAATCCATAGGCAACAAGGAGCAGCACAGACCCTGAACTTAGGCCGCGGAACAGGGTGCCCAATCGTTCGACATGGCGCTGATGGGTATCGATTTTTTCTAAGGCGACATCTGCCGCAGCGACAATCTCTGGATTGCCCTCAGTGTCGATCGCTGCCGCAGCTTCTTCTTTGGCTGCGGTGATGGAGTCCCGGGCTGGGAAGCTCTTCATTTCGCCGAGTTTCTGAATTGCCGCAGCTCGGTCGGCGGGCTCTCCAGTCGATAGGATGAGCTGGTTGATGGATTCCTCGAACGCTAAAAGTGTTCGCGGGTCGTCCTGAAGTTCGAGCCTCTCTTGGAGGATAGGAAGGAACTCGGCTTTTCCGCTCAGCCCCATCTTTTGGACGGTTGCGATTCGGACGGCGAGGTCGGGAGAAGAAAGGTCGAGAAATTCGACAATTGTGCTGAGCTCCTTTCGCAGGCTACGGCTGGCACGATTGACTTTGGGATCTTCGCCAGTCGATGGCTCGTATGCGGAGCCATCGGAGATTCGGAGGAATCCGTCGTTAGTTTTTAGAAGCGCGACTCTTGAGTCGGCCGTCGAAGTAGCCTGATGCTCAAAGACTTCGCCAACTCTCCAAGCAGCGACAACGTCTTTAATCAGAGGCTCACCTTGGTCAGCTAGTTGTTCGAGGAGCGCTGGCCGAGTCGCGTCGTCACCTAAGATGATTGCCTCTAGAAGCTGGCGAGCTTCTTGCTCGTTCGCCATCGCGCCGGCGCCTCCAAGAATGAAGAGTCCGGCGAGGAGAGTGCTGAGCAGTCGGCGCATCGTAGAAATATCAGGGAAATAAAAAGCCGCTCCCAACAGTGTGGTGTTGGAAGCGACTTAACCAAGCGGGAGAAACGCTTGTAGATTACTTCTTCATGAAGGTGCCCTTGAGGAAGGGCTCTCCATAGACATCCGGGAATGACTTAATGATTCCGAACTGCCCGTTCTCAAGTGTCTCGCCAATGAAGACACTCTTTGTGAGATGGTGATTCTTTTGCATAGTGACTTTGCCACCAGGACCATCGAAGCTGATCTCGCCAGAGGTCAGCGCCTCGCGGACTTTGTCGACATCGAAAGAACCAGCCTTCTCAACGGCTGCCTTCCAGATGTACGCTCCATTGTAGGAGAGCACCATGGGTGAGCAGGTGACTCGGTTTTCTTTCTCGATGCCAGGCACTGTGGAGGTTTTTAACCACGTCTGGAACCCGTCGATGAACTTCTTGTTCGCTGGGGTATCGATCGACATGAAGTATGTCCAGCAACCAAGGTGTCCGACGAGATCCTTGGCAGGCAAGGCGCGGAATTCATCTTCTGACAGAGAGAACGAAACCACAGGGCAGTCTTCCGAAGAGATGCCTGAAGCAGCAAACTCCTTGAAGAATGGCACATTAGCATCACCGTTGATCGTGTTAATCACACAGGCATCTCCAGAGGCGCTGAACTTCTTGATATCAGCAACGATCTGTTGGAAGTCATTGTGGCCGAATGGAGTGTAGTTACCGGCAGAAATCACGGAGCCATCTGCACCAGTCCGAAGACCTCCCCCGATGTTTTCAACGGGAACTCCTTTCGACTGAAGATACTCAAACAGCACCAAGTTTGTGGTCTGTGGATAGACATAGTCAGTTCCGATCAAGTAGAACTTCTTAAATCCCTCTTCGAGAAGATAGTCGACAGCTGGGATCGCCTGCTGACCGACTGCTTCTGCGGTGTAGAAGATGTTCTTTGACTGTTCTTCACCCTCATACTGAACGGGGTAAAACAGTAGCCCATTGTACTTTTCGTAGACTGGAAGAACAGATTTGCGGGACACGGAAGTCCAGCAACCAAAGGTCACTGCAACTTTGTCCTTAACGAGGAGCTGCTCCGCTTTTTCTGCGAACAGAGGCCAGTCAGACGCACCGTCAACGACGACGGGAGTGATCTTTTTGCCGAGAACGCCTCCTGAGGCGTTGATTTCGTCAAAGGCGAACAACAGAACATCGCGAAGAGAAGTTTCGCTGATGGCCATGGTACCGCTCAGCGAGTGAAGTACGCCGACTTTGACCTCGTCATCTTGGGCATGCGAGATCCCGGTTAAACCTAGGCCTGCTAGGAGAGTAATGGCGGCCCGTCGGGACAGCGCAGATGGAGAAAACGTAAGTTTCATGTGTGTTTATGGGGAAAGTAGAGAACGAAAACTAGAGAAGAGATGTAGTCGCGAGCCCCGGCTCCCTCCGGAGCCGAGGCCATTGGTAACCACGACTTAGAAACTGAAACCGAGGCCTGCAGACAACGTGACGAAAGAGTCGCTCGCGTTGTTTGGGATCACCGAATCGTTGGTGTAGTAGTAGGTGGCACCGCCGTGAATGTCCCAACCGCCACCGAGTGGAGCTGAGGCGCTGAGGCCGATGGATGCGTAGGCAAATCCGGAATCTCCGCCGTGGAATCCGTCGGAGGCGTAGGCAACGTTGACTGGAATCCCGAGTGAGAAATCACCGAAGCTGATTGCTTCTGCAGCGAGAAGGTCGATGCCGCCAACAACAACGACTCCAGTGTCACCACCGGAAGCGCCTTCTGCGACACGTCCGTGGACAGTCAGTGAGGGTGCGAAGACAGCGTCGAAGCCGAGCCCGAGATCAACGATCTGCTCGTTGTCGCTAGCGTAGAGCCAGGATTGGTAAGTCAGGGACATATCGACTCCACCCATTGACCAGCCGAGGCCTGCCCAGACGTCAACTTCTTGAATGCTGTCACCGATGTCCGAGTCAGCGTTGTCGTTGACATCCCACCAGGTTCCGAGAGAGAACGTCGTCCCGGCACCCAGATCCCAGGTGAGTTCGACACTTGGGTTGAAAAGAACGTCATCGACGTCGCTGCCAGCACCCCAGACATCGGCACCATAGGAAATGAAGTGCGAATTGTAGTCGAGTCCCAGCGAACCTGAGAACGAGGATTCGCCTCCCGAAGAATCGATGACGGCGATTGGGCTAGCTCCCATCATTGAACTCGTCATGCCGCTCGCCGACGAGTCGCCAGCCTGTGCTGTAGTAATAGCGACCGCTGTTGATGTCGCTGCGAGTAGAAGTGATTTTGTGTGCTTCATGGTTGGTTAGGTGAGATTACCTTTCCCTCCCCCAAAGCACCTAGTTGGCCAACCGTGCCAAAACACTATTTCTCGGCATGAAACGTATTCATGCTGGCTATAAGCGATGCAGATAGTAGTCCATCACTGGGGAGTTCCGGATCCAAAAATGTGGCACGACCGTCCCGGTCGTCGCTCTCTGGGGCTATGACCGAGACGGTCATGTCACGGCTCAACGGCGCGGAGGTCTGGCAGCGGAAAATTGAGCCCTGCGGGTTATAGCTCAGACTAGGCGATTTCGTGGGTCACCGGTCGGCACGGCCGGATAGATAGCCCGGTCGTCAGCACTGTTCAGATTCCGAGACACAAAAAAGCGGGCTCGGGAGTTGAGTCCCGTTGCCCGCTTGAAATCTAATCCGTAGTTTAGCGGCGACGACGATCAAAAAAGTTAAGAACGCCGCTGAGCAACGGTAACTAACGTCTGCGGCGTATTGCGAGCACTGCTAGGCTTCCTAGATGAGTGAGCATACCCCCTAGAGGGCTCGGGGATCGAGGCGACGCCTTCGACGTCGAGTTCGCGAAGGACGATTCCAGAGGCGTTACCCCACTGTATCAGCGGTAGTGGTCGATGAAGCTCCATCACTGTGATTGGTGGGTTGAAAAGCGCTGTGAACACCCGTCGGGTTGATGACGTTGGACAAGGTCGCCTCGCCTATGTTGACGAGATCGGTAGCCGAGGCGTTGGCATCGTAGGTCGTAGCGACGTTCGACGAAGCTGTGGTCATGATGACGGCTGCATTGGTCGAAGTTCCGACACTAAACGCGGCGAGGAGAAAAGGCTAATGTGCCCCTGCTACTTCAAGACGGTATTTGATCGAATTTATCTGGGGTTCGCTGAAGAGAAAGTTGATGTTTCAGTGGAGCGATTCGGACAGAGTGACCTTTTGTGCTGAACGAAGATGAAATCGAAAAGGAAAAATCGAGATTCAGAGTGGCCTGCTCGGCCGCTACGGTATGCGCTCGGTGCTGGGGAATTTCAGGAAGCCGAAAAGCTCCTACGCGAGGATCCGTCGCTTCTCGATGCGAATGCGTACGGTTCCGAGAGTGCGCTACATTTTTGGGCGGTAGAAAATCGGCCAGACGTCGTAGAGTGGTTACTGGAGCGCGGCGCTGACCCTAACCGCATGTCGGCAGGGACTGGCTGTGCGTTGGCTGACTCAGCGTTTCTTGGCCTCACCGATATGTGTCGACTGCTCATCGGAGCAGGAGCGGATTTGACCTGCCGAGGCGTCTGTGGGGAGACTCTCTTACATATGGCTTCTCGGGTCGGACGTCTGGAATTGATCGAGCTGTTAATCGACTCTGGTGTCGATGTGAACGCGACGGATGGGGGCGAGGAAACGCCGTGGGATTACGCCTTGCCGCGGAAGGCGGTTGAGATACGCGCCTTGCTTGAAAAGCACGGTGGGGAGAGCGGCGTAGGTTGGGAGTAGCCGACGTCCCGCCAAATTACAAAAATTGCTCATCGAGCCTCATCCCATCGAGAAACTCGTTTTTGCCTTCTCGAGTAGGGAGGCTTTTACTCCTCTGGTAAGGCGTCATCGCCACCAGCTTTGATCATCGTTGGAAAGGTATCGTCCCACCAGTCATCGTAGGCTTTGGCTAAGGTTTCGACTTTCTCGGGTAGGGCGGATGCTAAGTCGTTTTCGCATCCTGGATCGTCTTTGCTGTGAAACAGCGACCAGCGATCTGGAGCACTGACACCCCAGTGATATTCGGCATTGGTTTCGGTGTAGGTCGCCTTCGGGTTGCCGGCCATGACTTTGCGTAAGGTCGTGCACTGGCTGGTGTGTTTCTTACATTCGGGATGACCGCAATCGTGGCTCCGAAGAAGGAGATAGTCGCCTTGGCGGGCACCAGCCATGGCATAGCGGTGCTCAGCGGCTAAACCGCTCGGCCAACGCGCGACGTGGTGAAACAAGATGCGGTCGGCATGCCAGTCGGTGTCTTCGGCCGTGCCATCCAGCAACGGCAGCAAGTCGAAGCCGTCTAGTGTTCGATCCACCTGCACCGGAATATCGGCACCGGCTAGATTACAGAGAGTCGGGAAGACGTCGAGATGCGCGGTTAAACTGGTCACGACACGCGGCTTCCACTTGCCAGTCCATCGCCAGAACGACATCGCCCGCGAGCCGCCCTCCCAGATCGTGCATTTCGAGCCGCGCATGCCCGCGTTGTAGGTGTCGAGCCCAGTGGTCACGCCGTTGTCGTTCATGAATATGACGATGGTGTCTTCGGCGAGCTGCTTCTCGTCGAGGAACGCGAGGATCCGACCAACATTGGTGTCGATGTTGGCAATCATTGCGAGGTAGAGAGCGATGTCGTCGCTGACCTTGCCTCGGAAAGGAGCGATGAATTCCTCGGGCGCATCCAGCGGGGTATGCGGCGAATAGGTCGCTAGATAGCAGAAGAATGGCTGATCGCCGGACTCTTCGATGAAGGCCATTGCTTCGTCGAAAAACAAATCTTCGCGAAACCCCTTGGCTTGGTTCCGCTTTCCATTGCGCACCATCACTGGATCGAAGTGGACTCGTGGGCCGCCGTTGTTGGTCGAAGACCAATCGAAACCGCGACTTTGGGGGAGGTATTCCTTTCCTCCCCCGAGGTGCCATTTGCCAATGAACCCAGTTTTGTAGCCGAAATCGCGAAGAAGTTCCGGAAGCAGTGTCGCTTCGAGGCTGAGATGCTCGCGCGGTTGCAAGGTGTGGGTTACCCCGACCTCAAATTCGTGCCGCCCAGTAAGTAAGGCGGCGCGGGTTGGAGAACAGGATGGACTGACGTAGAAGTTGTCGAAAGCAACACTCTGCTCTCGGAGCCGGTCGATATGCGGAGTCTTTAGCAACGGATGGCCGTGACAACTCGCGTCGCCGTAGCCTTGGTCATCGGTCAGTATAAACAAGATGTTGGGCTGCGATCCTGCCAACGCTGTTGCGGATAAGAGTGAGACAAGAACCGAGGAAATAAGGCAGCGAAGATTCTGATGGGACATCGGCCCAAACCTAGTCGCTTCACGCCGAGCGGAGCAAGTCCGAGCTTATCAAGAAGGGGCTGCGTTAAAACTTCCAGCCAAAAAAAAATGATCAAAACGAAAAAATTAGTTTGAAATTTATTCACTAATAAATTAGTTTAAGCGACGATCATGTCCGTCCCACCGAAGAAGAAAGACAGCGACGTCAGTGCACCTCCTCCGCTCTCGAAACGCGAGCAGCAGATCATGGATTTGTTGTTCCGAGCAGGGGAGGCGTCGGTTGCTGAAGTGACCGAAGCTTTGCCTGACGATCTCAGCCCGAACTCGGTTCGGACTTTCATGACGATTCTCGATGAGAAGGGCCACGTTACTCGAAGGAAGGAAGGGCGAGAGTTCTTTTACAGTCCGGCAACTCGGAAGAGCATGGCTGGCAAGTCAGCGCTGAATCGAGTTCTTGATGTGTTTTTCGAAGGCAGTGTCGAGCGAGCTTTGGCTAGTCACTTCGATGGGTCTAATCAGTTGAACGAAGACGAAATCGCTGGGCTTGAAGCATTAATTGCCAAGGCCCGCGAGGAGCGTGGAAACAACAAGTAACTAATCGCTATGACTGCAGACCAACTCATCATTGATTTACTTGTCCGCTCCAGCCTTATTCTCTCCGGGATTTGGTTGGCAGTTCTTGCGCTGCGCAACAGTACGGCTTCGACCAAAGCTTGGGTTTAGTTCGTTGGCTTGATCGGCTGTGGATTCATCCTGCTTTGCGCTGTCGGTGACTACCGGATATCAGTGCGGCACGGTTTAAATTTACCAACGTTTTCGGTTCTTGAAAAACCGGCCGATTCGCCAGTTTTTCTTGCTGAGGAGACGAGTCCCCTCAATCTCACGATTGACTCGGTGACTTCGGGACAATTTAGCGGCCCAGTCGTCGACTTTGCGGCACAGCAACCTCAGGCTCCCCATGAAATAACACCTTCCTTCGGAGCTGTGGAATCCCATTGGGCATTGGTGTTCGGGTTTTTCTGGGTGGTTGTCGCAGGTATCTTGTTTGGGAGAGTTGCCACCTCGTTGGGAATTCTGATGTTGGGTCGTAATCGCAGTCTGCCATCACGGGAAGACGAGCCCCTTCAGATTCGGCTTCGGGATTTGTCCGATCAGATGGGAATTCGCCGGAGAGTCCGTCTTATCTGGGCTCTGATGGGCGCGATTCCCTATACTTGGGGACGTTTCGCCCTCGGATCGTATTGCCGCAGGACGCGAGAGTCTGGAGCCAAGAAGATCTGGATGCCGTTCTGATTCACGAATTGAGCCACGTTCGGAGATTCGATTTCCTGCGTGGGATTGCCATTCATTTGGTCAAGGCGACACTCTGGTTTAATCCGCTAGTTTGGTTGGCATCGCGTCGCCTTGTCTGCGAAACCGAAGTGGCCTGTGACGATCAGGTGATGCTTCAGGGAGCTGTGCCGGACTGTTTCGCCGAGCTGTTGTTGAGGATCAGCCAGCGTCCTGATTTGCGTCGTCAGCCTGTCCTCGGAATTGCGTTAGCCAGACGCCACTCAACCCTGCATCGCCGTGTTCGAGCAATCCTCAATCCTGGTCAGAATCGTGGAGTCGGAAATCTCCCAACGCGTGTCTTCGCATCGGTGGCCGCCTTGTTCATCGCCGGCGAAGCCACTGAAGAAGGGCTCTACGATATCGGCGGGAACGTTTCAGGATGGGTTAAAGACAGCGCGATTAAGAAAGCGCCAACGATGCAAAAAGCCTATGTCGCCAAGGTGACGCTGGAAATTGTTAAACCAACCGGCCAGATTGTTGTTTGTCGGAGAAACGAGATCTCCTGCACCATCCGAATCATCGAGAACTCCAGTACTATTCCGGTCGTCGACGCGCTTGTCATCGAAGGCGTCGAAATCTACCATCATGATCATGGCTTGGGCACTTGAGCTGCCAAAAACTGCGATAGCCATAGCCGCTGACAGAACTGAGAAGGGTCTTTTCTTACCCATAGTTAATTCAGCGGCACGGTGGTTTGAAAGGTTTTTTCGTCTCTACGAAGGAGCGAATCTGGCGAAATTTTTCACAAGTCGATGATATTCTATTAGTTGAATCTGATGATAGAAATTTCGAAAGAGGCTTACAATATCAAGTCCTCAAGCTTTGCGCTACTTGCCCAGCTCCTTCGCGATTTTGGCGATTGTCCGTAAATCGGCCTTCTTGTCAGCAGCGGGCCGAAAATGATTGCTCTCCTTGATCTTCATTTGGTCAGCCAAGGCCACCGGATCTCCGCCAAACACTTCCGCATAGATCATGGCTGCGTAGACCCAGCGACCGTACGCATCAAGATGAACTCCGCCTGGAAGATAGGCGTTTTTCCACATGTTATCACCTTCTTTGGCCAGCCGGGCGATTCCTGCATTGGTGTCGATATAGTTTTCCTGACCGAGAAGTTTTGCTGCCCGCTGATTGATTTTATCGTAAGCTTTAACAATCCCCCCGTATTCGTCTGTAGCGCCTGGAAGTTCTCGACTACCCGCTCTGGCATCAAATGCATGGCAGCCGAGCCAATATAGCTTGGCGGATCCGGCTGCTTTTCGAATGGATCCCAGAGTCTCGGGAAGCGCGTCACGAATCGGTTTGCTGATGATTTCGTAGCTGTCGATCGAAACGATAACGACGTCCCAGTTTTTGGTCTTCAGGTGCTCTAACAAACTCGGACTCTCATGAATCGGTTTGTTCTTCTGGAGCGACATCACCTCGACCACCGACTTTGAATGAGGGGATTTGGTCAGCAGGTCTCGGAGAACTTCACCTCCGTAGCGAGAGTTACTTTGGCCGACCATGAGAACTCGCAGTGGTTCTATTGGCCGATTCTTGATCAATTTTTGGTCGGCTTCAGAGAGTTTAGAGAGGGGGAGTTCAATCGTCCGATCCTTGGTTTCAAGAGTGACTTCTCCCGCTGGGGTTATACTGATGAAGCGCGCCTCAATGGCTGATCCAGCGGCTGATCGCCATGTCCGTAGCTCTTTGATGCCCATGGCTTCGTCCGCAAACACGCCACCAAGACTACATCCAAGAACGGCAATGGTCAGGATGGCGTTTGCCAGTTGAGGAAATCGATAGATTATCATAGGCCGCAAAAGTCTCCTGAGCTAGGGGGCTTGGCGATTACAATTGACGAAGTGTTTTCTACTAACTCCGGTAGCGCGGTCTAGGTTGCGCTGCTACGGCTGCAGCTCCGCCGCTTTCGCTTCACACTCTTCGAGTGTCATTTCACCCTTCTGAATTCGCAGCGCGTAGTTGACTGTGAGTGGTTTTTCTTTGGTGACTTCACTCTCGAAGTAGGAACCGAACCGCCCATAGTCGCGCTCGCTGTGACGGGCAGGCTTCGGGTTGTTGGGGCTGTCGACGTAGAGCGCGGTGTAGCGCTTTTCTCCGACGACAAAGGACATCGCCTTCCATGGTAGATTGGTGAGAGTCAGGTCGGCATCGGACTCGACCGGCTTTTTCTGATCCCAATTGATCGTGGCACCCATCTCTGCCTTTCCAGATTCGGGGCGGATGTAGTAGGTCTGTTTTGCTGTTTTCTCGAAGACCTCGTTGGATGCCCTAAATTGGAATCCTGCGTGCTGCGGATCGCCGGCGAGTTTAACTGAATCAAGATCGGTGCTGAGAGTGGAGCGGAACCGAACGAGGATAGCGCCATCGTCATTCGAAATCGCCATCTCGCGTTCTTCGGTGATGAACGCTTGGTCTTTGCCATCCTGCATCCAATCGATTTTGGCAACCAAGGTGCCTCCAGATGCATTGGCTTCCTTTTTGATGATTTCGCGGTGGATTTGGTAGCCGCCTTTTGAATGCCAAGTGTCGACGCTTTGCTTCTTCCCGTCCTTGTCCGTCCACTGGCATTTGCTGAAGCCGAAGTAAATTCCGCGATGGTGGGTGAATTTGCCACCGGGGCCCTTGGTCAGGAAGGATTCGCCGTCGGTGGTGAAGACGTGAAGGAATGGTTTGTAGGTTTCTTCCCGCCGTTCGGAGTCCAGTGGCTCGTAAACCCAGCGGACCAGCTTTCCTTTCACATCGAGGTCGAGATGTTTGCCTGGCTCGTCAATCCAGGCTGGTGCTTCTTGGGCGGAAGCTGAGCTAGTGAAGATGAGACCTATTCCGAGGAGAGGGATGAGCAATCGCATGCCATAGAAAAGCCCAGAAAGCTGCGAGAAGGCAAGCAGGAAGGTAGTTCGTGTCCCTCGGCACTACTTGGCGCGAGGGATTATTTAGGTGCTCGCTCGCCGTGAGGATAGCGGTAGTCCGCTTTGCCATCGGTAGAGACTTGGGTCGTCGTTCCTGCTGTTGGGTCATGCAGAAATAGTTTTCGGCCAGCGTGATACATGATTCGCTTCCCGTCGGTCGTCCAGCGTGGGTAGGCGAACCAGATGGGAGCTCTTTCTTCGTTTGCGAAGGCGACGAGGTTTTCAATGCGCAGTGCTTCGCGATCGAATGAACCATGGTAGAGAACCCGACCCGGAACCTTCTTTTTGAAGCCTGGCTGAAACTCGAAACAAATCTTCGTCTCGTCGGGAGACAGGGTGATTCTGGCGAGGACTCCGAGTTTTGCTAGGTCACAGTGAATCCTTTCAAACTGAGGAGCCTTTTCTTCGGCGCCGGGAGTCATCAGATAGTATCCGCGGCCTTGCTTGTTCGGGTTGGCGACCACAAGAATTCTTCCGTCTTTGAGACAGGTAAAAGCCCAAGCCCGGTGTTCTGGAGTGGTCAGGGCAATTTCGTCCCCGGGTTTCGCCCCGATTCGACTGGCCATGATTTGATAGGAGAGTTTCCCGGAAACTCTTCGGTTCCAAATCGGAGTGTTGGTTCCGTCGCGAGTCCACGTCTGGTTGAAGTCAGTGTGTGTTCCATCCGAGAGTTGGTGAAAACCACTCCCGTCGACTCCAATGATACAAATTGCCGTCTTCCAATTCTCGACTTTAGGGGCGTTCTCAAGCCTTCGGAAGAACACCAAAAAATCATCGGTTTGTGACCACGACGGCTTGAAGTCGAAGTGCCCAGTAGTGAGTGGTTCGCCTTCGGGTTTTCCGAGTTTGTTGATGTGGATTTCGCCGTCTTTGTAGTAGGCAGCTCGATCGGCGACCGATGTCGACGCAACGAGTAGCCATGCAAAGCCGAGGACTAGAGGGAGGCTGAATATTGATCTCATGGAGTTGCTTGTCGTGCGGCTCAACCCACAGAACGTGAAAATCGGTCTTAAACTTCCTCTTACCGAAAGGGCTTTGCTTCGCTGCTGAGCTCAATATGGAGAGCGGATTTTAATATTTCGTCGGTAGGGGAAGTAGGAGGGAGTTCACGACCGATGACCACGGGATCGGTCGTAAACTTCCTCCTACATTTCGCGGAAAGGGGAGGGCTGGTGATGAGGTTGTGCTTTGGAGCTTGGGAAGTTTACGACCGATGAACCCGGATGCCAAGGAGCGTGGACATTCCTGTCCGCAACGTCGCGCCACAGAGCGTGAAAATCGGTCGCAAGCTTCCTCTCACCGAAAGGGCTTTGCTTCGCTGCCGAGCTCAATATGGAGAGCGGATTTTATATTTCGTCGGTAGGGGATGTAGGAGGGAGTTCACGACCGATGACCACGGGATCGGTCGTAAACTTCCTCCTACATTTCGTGAGAAAGGGGAGGGCTGGAGATGAGGTTGTGCTTTGGAGCCTGGGAAGTAGGAGGGAGTTCACGACCGATGACCACGGATGGCCAAGGAGCGTGGGCATTCCTGTCCGTAACGTCGCGCCACAGAGCACCTGACAACGGGGCCTTCCCCCCCGTTTCTGTCAGTCGGCGCTACCCGAAGCTACACAGATCTTCGACGAACTGCTTTGATCCGTCACGCAGCCAGCCATCGAGTTGGCTTTGCTCTTTGAGCTGTTGTCCGCGTTGGCGAGGAACTTCGAGGAAGTGGCAACCGACACCATCGACGGCTGACATATCGCCCCAGAGTTTTTCGAATTGGGCAACGGGGAAGATGTCTTCCTGACCGTGGCCCCAGCGCTTTTTGACCTCCTTGAGGGTCACGTAAGTTGGCAACTGAGCGGCGAACTCGCGCACTCCAGCGGCGACTTTCTTTGTGTCACTCAGGTCGTCTCTGGTCAATCCGAACAGAGCCAGCGTTGGGTCGATTTCGGTCCAATTCGTAAGGGTGTTGTAGTAGCTGAGCTTGAACTCATCTTCCTCCCGTGGCATGGCCAAACCTTCGACCAGTCGCAGTTGGCCATCGACTCTGGCAAGGCCACCTCCTCGGTCTTCGAGGCGTCGGGCAATGACTTCGAAGCTGAGCGGCGCACCACTCTGACGGTGCAGTCCGAGCAGGCCCGGATCGATGCTGGCACCGAGAGTGTCGATGTTGTGCATCATCAGGGTCTTTAGCTGCGGACGATCCTTGAGCAACTTAGCCAAGGTGCCGTTGAGCAATAGATTCGGGAACTCATACCAGTGGCCAACTGGGTGCAGACACTGCAGCGCTAGGTTGTCGCGATAGTCGGTGCCTTCGCCAGCTTCACGTGCCCAATTCATTAGTGCAGCTCGCAGACTGGTGCGCATCTTTTCCGCCCGATCGTCGAGTACTTGTTGGGGCATCTCCTCCCACTCAAAGCGCAAGTCGCGAACCATTGGCACCATCCGTAATCCGATCGAACGACCGTAGCTGAGTCGGACATCGCCGCCGTAGCCATAGTTGTTCATCTGGTCGAGAAATCCGGAGATCGGGCCGTTGGTCAGGTAGCTCGTGGTGATGACATGAGGCGGGAAAACGTCGCCGTGTTTTTCGCCAGCCAGTCTCGACTTGGCCAAGTGGATTTCTGCGAACGTGCGGTGGCGGTCTCCGAACTTGCAGAACGGGTGCAGGGCTTTGACGACTCCGGCTCCTTCCGTCCAGCGGCTGGCAGCTCCGGCGGCGAGAGTGATGACTCCGACTTCGCCATTTTCCAAGGCGGCGCGTCCGATGGCTATGGCATCGTCCGGGGCTCCAGCTGACGCCACGGTGACATCTCCGGGGCGGACATCTTCGACCTTCGATTGCGGTGGAATGCGATTGCGAGACAGGCCGATGTTTCCGGATTGGAGGTCGCTCTGAATCTGGGCGTGTTGCGCGGGGTCGAACCCGAAACGCTCGAGATAGTCGTCCAAGGTGCCACCGCCAGCCGATCCGGAATTGTCCGAACCATCGTCGTTGGTTTCGTCTTCAGGGAACAGGTTGGCGACCAGAGGTTGAATGGTTTTGCCATACTTTTCGGCCAGCTTCGGGTCCTGTGAAGCGCGGCCAAACGCAGCCATTTCAGCGCGGCGAACACTGCCCAGCGAGCGTGGGTCTTCCCGAACAAGGCTAGGCATCACCAGTGGATAGTAACCGGGAGGCATCAGCGCGGCGTCGCCATTGAGGATGGTCGACGAACTGCCGTTTTCGTTGATCGAGAATTCGTAAACCACGGGATCCATCGAGAACGGAAGCGAGTGCTGAAGGGCCCGCTTTTGTTCGAGCATGATTTCGAGCATCCGTGTCCGCGCCTCCTCTTTTCGGGACGGGTCGAAGATGAAGCCCATGCCGCCACCAGACATGCCACCGAGCATCCAGAAGCCCCAGAAGTCGTCGCCGAATTCTTCGCGGGCTTGGTCGATGAGCCGTTCGGTGAAGTACGTCGTCGACCAAGGAATGATGGTGTGAAGAGGTCCGAAAAAGTGTCGGGTCGTCAGGTCTCCGAGTTCTTTGATGTCGCCGACCCGAAGGGCATCAAGAATCTCGTCGAACATCTGGATCGACTCCGCGCGACCAACCCATTCTTCGCCTGAGCGTAGCAGGTATTTTTCGGTCACCATCTCCAGGATCGGACCGACGTTTTGAGCCATGCCGCCGTGGACAAGGACGAGACTGTCTTGGAGCTTTTGTCGTGTTTCGTTGGATACTGCGTCGGTGCCGAGGTGTTTGTGGACGGGGAGGAGCCGGCCACGGGAGATACCAAATTCGGGATCGCCTTCCTCCGATTCGACGCCAGTAATGACTTTCGCTCCTGGCCACACTCCGCCAGAGTCCTGCCAGCCGCCGCCAGATCCGCCGAGCCATTCGCCCAAGATTGCGCGGGCGGCGACAATGCGACGTTCGTTTTCGGTGAGGGGTCCAGAAAGGTTTTCTGCTTGGCCGGTGGCTCGCATGCACACCGAAATCAGGGCGCCCAGAAGGTTTGTCGAAACCGCCAAGCGTGAGCCTTTCGGGATGCCATTGACCGAGCTGACCAGTTCGATCCCGTGGCCTTCCCCAACGACTGTCGCGAGCAAATCTTGGAGGCTTTGGCCGGATCCTTCGAGCCCGATCGGAACAATTCCTGCGGCGATGATGGCCGCCTTGAGCAAGCCTAAATAGTCCTTAGCAAAGTCGAACACTTCGCCCAATTCGTGGAGTTCTGCAGAGGCTCCGAGATCGATGCTCGACAGGCGGATGACTGGCTCGTCGATGATGCGGAAGCAGGCTTCGATCGGCGGACGCGGGATCGGGTCGCGACCGTGAACGGCCAAGTCGACCGAGATATTCAAGACGCGCGCGCCATCTGGAAAGTCCATTCCCAGAAAGAAAATATCGCTCCAGGCACTGTGCGAAAGATCCATACGGACGGCGGTGCGTTCGTGCAGAATCGGCGAAGTCTGACCGGGCTGGGGGACAAGTTCGGGTCGCAGGCGCAGAGGATGTTCTTGAGCGAATCCGGTGCGGAACATCCACTGGTTACCGCGAACTTCGCGGACGGATTTGCGGACTTGGTCGGCGAGGTTTTGTAGGCCGAGTTCGTAGTAGGCCTTGGCCAAGGCCGACGAAATCGTATCGGTCGGTGCGCTGCGCCCTTCGGCTTTAGAAGCATCCAAGAACTCGTCGATTGCCTCTTGGAATCGCCTTGCCAGCAGGTGGCCATAGCCTTCGAAGGGCAGGTGGCCGAGCTCGCCTGCAGGCAGCTTCGGGGGCAGGATGAAGCGGTAAATCGAGTACAGGAAAAACAGCGCCCGGACGCGGTGGTAGAGATTGTCTGACTGGCGCCGAAACGTGTCGAGTTGGTCGCAAGCGGCAATGAGTTCCTCGGCACTGAGCCCGTCGCATGCCTGTTCGAGCGGGGTGTTTCGGAGGGCCTCATCGTCGGTGGTGATGAGTGCTGTGAGGTCGGTGGTCGCCATAGTGGTGGGAGTCAGCTTGAGTGTCGTCTTGTTCTCCGTCGGGTGCTTCTAGCGTCGGATATGAGCCAGGAGATCGACGATGCCGGCTAACACTTCTTCGCGATCGGCTCCGTCCATCGTGACCGCAAGTTGGGCCATCAGCAGACCGTAGCGACCTTCGAGATCATAGCGTCGCCCAGAGAGTTGGTAGGCGAGGTAGCGCTCCTCGTTGGCAATCTGATTGAGGGCAGGGGACAGATGGAGAAGATCGCCGCTGGTGTCTGCGTGCTGTTTTTCGAGAACATCCATCACTTGGGAAGTCAGCACGTGCATGCCGTGGAAGCAGAGGTAGTAGCCCATGCGCAGGCCCGGAACCTGGAGGGTCTGTTCGGCAGCAGTTGGGGTCGGTTTTTCGATCACGCTTGAGATCTCGTAGAGGCCGTCTTCGCCGCCGAATCGTTGGCCGCCGATGGTGCCAAAAAACGGCAGCTTCGATTCGTGAGTCGGCTGAACCGCGGACACGGCACATTCGAGGCGGCCCGCAGTTTCGACCAGTTGCTGAGCGCAGGATTTCCCTTCGGTGTCAGAGACGAACATGTGGTCGCTGACCATCAGCAAGAACGGCTCGCCGGCAGCAAATTCTTTGGCACTCAGAACCGCATGTCCATAACCCGCTGGTTCGGTCTGCTCAACAAAGGTGATTCGGCTACCGAGTTCGCCGGCGGCATCCAAGTAGACTTGCTGATCATCGGGGCGGATGACTAGAGCGATCTCGTCAACACCCGCCGCAACGACTTCTTCGAGCAGGAGTTGCAACACCGAGCGCGTTCCGCCGTCACGGTCGACAAACGTTTGAAGGGGAATGTGGCGCTGCTGGCGCCCAGCAGCTGTAATAATGGCACGAGGAATCTTCATGTCGCTGGGAAGGTAAGTGCCAGACGGCTATTTTCCACTGCCAATACTAAGGTTTCCCGTAGGAAATCGATCGAATCACTTCGGACGGATCCACAGCCGATTTCCGGGCCGGATATCGTCGCGGCCTTGCCAGTAGAGAGTCAGCTCTGGGTTGGTCGCATCATCTTCAGTTTCCGTCGATCCGTTGAGCGCCGTGCACCGGGCTTTGACCTCCTGACGCTCGCCGACATAGCGAACTTCAGTGACTTCGACTTCGATCGCGTCGCCGCCTGAATTTTGTAGGACTTCAAGCTGTTCGGGCCGAGTCCACATCCAGCCTTCGCCCATCTGCCCGGGAGCGGGCTGGGCCATGATGCCTTTCATGAACGATTCGGGCAGTCGGTTGGCAGGGCCAAACAGGTTCGCGCAATAGGCATCACAGGGGTTGCGGTAGAGCGCCGCAGGTTCACCGATCTGAAGCAATTCTCCCTTCCGCATAACCGCGATCTCGTCAGCGATTGCCAATGCGTCTTCGGTGTCGTGGGTGACGAACAGACAAGTCGCGCCTGCGGTCTGAAGAATGTTGCGGACGTCGTCTCGAAGCCGCTTTCTGAGGGTCGTGTCGAGGTTGCTAAACGGTTCGTCGAGCAGGAGCACCTTGGGCTCTGGGGCCAAAGCGCGAGCGAGGGCGACGCGCTGGGCCTCGCCACCGGAAAGCTCGCGCGGATAGCGGCTGCCGTAGCCGGCCAAGCCAACCAGTTCGAGCATCTCCTCGATCCGAGAGTGGCGTTTGGAGCGCCGTAGCTTCTTGAGGCCGTAGGCGATGTTTTTGGCCACGGTTAGATGGGGGAACAAGGCTCCGTCTTGGAAGACCAGACCGATGCCTCGACGTTCCGGAGCGACCATATGGGATGCGTCCGAGCACAGCTGACTACCGATACGGATTTCGCCAGAATCGGGAATCTCCAAGCCGGCAATCATCCTGAGTAGCGTCGTCTTGCCAGAGCCACTTTCGCCGACGATGGCTAGCGTCGAACCTTCGGGAATCGTCAGGTCGAGCCCATCAACGGCCGGTCGTTCGGCGGTTCGGAAGTGTTTGGTAAGGGACCGGATCTTAAGAGAAGACATCGCTAAACGTGGCGGCGGCCCTCCATCAGCCGGTTGAGTGGAATTAGGCCAATGATCCCGACCAAGACGACCAGCAGCGACGGAACCGCGCACTCCGGCAGGCGGCCTTCACTGGCGAGAGAGTAGGCTTTGGTCGCGAGCGTTTCGAAGTTGAACGGCCGAAGGATCAGCGTCAGGGGTAACTCTTTTAACACATCGACGAAGATCAATATCGTGGCAGCGAAAAACGACCCTGTCAGCAACGGCAAGTTGACCTTGAACAAGGTAGCCGTCGGGGAACTGCCAAGCAGCCTCGCAGCGCTGTCGAGATTGCCGCACAGGTTCTCCATTCCCGACCGAATCGGCTGGTGGGCAACAGCGAGGAAGCGCACCAGATAGGCGCAGCCCAGAGCGACGAGAGTTCCGGAGAAGACCAATTCTCTTTCGAGTCCGAATCGTTCTTGAATCGCAGCGACCGGGTGATTGTCCAGCCAGCCGAAGGGCAGCATGATTCCGACAGCGATCACGGCTCCTGGCACTGCGTATCCCAGTGTCGAAAAGCGCGCTAGCGGGGCGACTAATCGGGTAGGGGATACACGTTCTGCGTAGGCGAGAGTGAGAGCTCCCGCGACCACACAAATCGTGCCGACCACGGCGATGGCCAGAGTAGTGACGAGGAGTTCTTGGAAGTCTCCGAAATGGAATTTTGCGAAGCTTTGACTGGCCCATATCGACAGCCTTCCGGCAGGAATCAGGAATCCAAACAGCAGTGGAATCATGCAGAACGAGCAGGCCAAAATTCCCCGCCCTTTGGGAAGCCGTCGCAGCCGGGCTGCCTGATGATTGCTTCGAGAGCCTAGCTCCGAGAATCCGGCGCGGCCTCGGGAGAGGCGTTCGGCGAGGAGGAGCACCAGCACGACTACCATCACTCCAGCTGACATTCGAACCGCTCCGCTGGGGTCGCCGAGAGCCAGCCAAGTGCGGAAGATTCCGACTGTAATGGTGGGAATGCCAAAGAAGGAAACCGCTCCAAAGTCGTTAATCACTTCCATCATTACCAGCGAGAGCCCCGCGATGATAGCCGGCCTAGCCATCGGCAGCGCGACTCGAAAGAATGTTGATCCGATGCTGTGTCCCAGCGTTTGGGAAGCTTCGATCGAACTGGCGGCTCGGACGGAGAACGCGGCTCGGCTCGACAGGTAGACGTACGGATAAAGCACCGAGGCGAGAATGAGTGACACCGTGCCATAGCGCAGGATCGCTTCAGCGATGATAAAGGCATCGACTCCCCAATTCGTGCGGATCCAGACTTGGAGAGGAATGATCGCTTGGAGAATATCTCCGTAGGCATAGGCGGCGATATAGGTTGGGAGCGCCAGCGGCAGGACGAGAGCCCATGCGAAAATCTTTCTGCCGGGGAAATCGCAGGTCGCGACCAGCCACGCGGAAGGGACACCAATCGCCAAGGCCAGCAGCCCAACGACGCCGACGAGAATGGCCGTATTCTTGATGTAGCCCGGGAGAGTCAGTTCCCGAATATGTTCCCAATTCTCGCCTGGGTCAGAGAATAGGTTAAAGACGATCACCAGAATAGGGATCGACACCACGAGGGCGAGAAGCGCCGCGGTTGCTGTCCACGGGCTACGCAGCATTCGCAGTTCTCTGCGGATCCGAGCCCAAGTCCCTGGTGGTCGGCGCAACTTGCCAGGGCGGGTAACCGAAGATTCGGCCGCTGGCAATGCGCTACTCATTAACGATGGCTACGAAGGAAGCGTATGTTATTTGGGCGACAGGAGCCGCGTTCACGTCGCGCCTTTTTCGCGCGGACGAAAACGGTCGCTGTTGTCCGAGAACTATTCCCAGCCAGCTAGATCGAAAGCCTTGACTGCTTCAGCGTTATTCGTGCCGAGTTTGTTGAGGTCGAGAGGGTCTGCTTTGAACTCGCCCCAGCTTTTGAGGAGCTCAGAGAGTTCTGCTTTCGGATTCACAGGATACTCGTAGGTGGCTTCGGCGAAGGCTTTCTGAGACTCGACGGAGACCAAAAACTCAAGGAGCTTGATCGCGTTCTCTTTGTTCTTCGAGCTCTTCGTGACTCCGGCGCCGCTGATGTTCACGTGAGCTCCGCGGCCTTCTTGGTTGGGGAAAAAGATTCCGAGTGAGCGACCGATTTTTTGATCTTGTGGGTCAGTTGAATTGATCAGCAGACCTAAATAGTAGGTGTTCACGATGGCGACGTCACCCAGCCCAGCGGAAACCGCACGCATTTGATCGCGATCGGATCCCTGTGGTGGGCGAGCCATGTTTTTCCGAACGGCGGTAGCCCATGCGATGCCCTTTGCCTTGTCTGAGTTGGCGATGATTGAAGCGAGCAGAGACTGGTTGTAGATATTGCTCGAAGACCGGCACAGAATCCGTCCTCTCCATTCTGCGTTGGCGAGTGCTTCGTAAGTCGAAAGTTCTGATGGTTGAACACGCTCTTTCGCGTAGGCGATGATTCGAGCGCGGCGGGTAAGGCCGAACCACTGGCCGTCGGTGTCCCGCAGCGTTTCTGGGATCGAGGCTGTGAGAACGTCTGACTCGACGGCTTGTAGCAGTCCAGCAGCCTTTGCCCGAACGAGATTGCCGGCGTCGGCGGTGACCAAGAGGTCAGCAGGGGAGGCGGCTCCTTCCGATTTTAGGCGTTCAATCAAGGCCTGAGCTCCAGCCTTAACGACATTCACTTCGATCCCAGTATCGGCGGTGAATTTTTTGAACAAGACCTGATCGGCCTCGTAGTGACGATGAGTGTAAAGATTGACCTTTTCCTGTGCGAAGGCTCCAGCGAGCGGCGCAGCAGAAGCGAGACCAAGGGCTGCGGTTAGAAATCGGCGGCGGATCAGGGAAAGCGGGCGCATAATAGCGCCACTATGCGCAAATGAGACTCGATCTCAACTAGTGATTTCGAGTCGGTCTTGGAATTTCGAAGCTTTGGCGGGAGGCTAAGACTAACATCGCCCATTATTAAAGCATGGGCCGAGCAATCGCATTATAAACGCCCAACCCAGAGGCGCGTCGCTTATAGTTTTGGCGGTAGGTGAGGGGATCGGACCCTCCAGAAAAGACAAACCACCGTATATCGGCATCTATATATGTTATATTTAGGCGCTGCGCAGAGCCCGACGGGCTTTCAGCCAGTCGGAGCGATGGTGTAAGACCCAGCTGGTAAGAGCACGCTCGAAACCGACCTCACGGCCTTCTTTCTCGCTGAGAACCCACTTGTGTTTGTGGATCTCTGCGCGCTCCTGAAGCAACTCCTGGTAAAATAATGGTTTAGTATCAGTAGTGTGTGTTTGAGCTATCATAATTCTATTTGGCTAAATTAAAGACGGATAAGGGACACTAAATTGCGTCTCTGTCAGGTAAACAGCCGTTGCGCGAGATTTTAGGACATCAAATTAGACTTTTTTTATTTTGATCGGTTTGATCCCTGACGAACCCGTTGCGACAGGGGGCAATCTTGCCGATGTTCAGGCGTGGAAAGGGCGACAATCAGCGAGACAAAGGGGGGGCTGCTGGGCGTATTTCGCCGATGGAGCCTGGCTTGGTTGTATTTGCCGCTGGTTGCCCTAGTGGGAATTCCGCTGATTACGGGCGAAGAGTTCCCGTTTTCTCCGTTTCCAATGTACAACCAGTGGAACAAGGAGAGCTATTTGATCTACTTTCGTGATCGCGACGGCGAGCCAGTGCCAATTCAAGTGATGACGAGTTACAATGCCGGTCGCTATCGGAAGATGTTCGATAAGCAATTGCGAGCTCAGAAAAAGGCGCTCCAAGCCGATGGGCATACTATTAAGTTGATGGAGATGACGCCTGCGCAGATGCGTTCAAGTGGGATTTGGGTGCTCGATTGGATGGATCAGTCAGTGGCTCCTGGGCGGATCGATGCTCTAGCCCCGCGGCGTCCTCTGACCGTGGTTTTCCGCAAGCTCGAACTCGTCGATGGAGAAATTCGACACTTCGATTCTGATGTGGCGAGCGATACCGATCGCCCATCCTGGGCTCAAACCGAACCTTCTCGACAATGAGGAATTGGTTTCGTCCGGTGAACTACGCTCCTTGGGAGACCTTATGCATGCGTCTGCTGCTCGGCATCGCGGTTTACTATGCGTATGGGAAGATCCAGACGTTTCCGGTCGAGCAATATCAGATCGGTATTGGCCGGGTTCTCGATCTCGGATTTTTTCATCAGCCCACCGTCCGCCAAGTATCGCATATCACGGTCGGTCTCTGCATGGCGATCTATGTTTGGGGTCGATTTGCCTGGCTGACGATGCCGGTTGTCGCGTTCTTGTTTATCGGTGCTGGAACTCTCAACACTTCTCAGGGAAGCACACAGCATCATCTCCAAGTCGGAGCCGTTTTGCTTTTAACGCTGGCTCTCTGGCATCTCGGATCCGCCTTGTGGACTCGATTCAAAGACTCCGGCCACGATCTTCAGAAAGTCCATCGACTGGCTCCGTTCTTCGCGATTCAGGTTTTGGTCGCGTCGTATTTGCTGGCCGGGATTGCCAAGTTAGACGAGTCAGGGTTGGCGTGGATTTCCGACGCTCGACATGCTCCCGTTGCGCTCCGGAAGACTTCAGACCAATACTATTTTTCGGTGACCGATCAGGCTCCTCCCAAGGCGATCGGTGTGATGGAGAGGGTGCCCCACCTCGTTCAGGAGTTGTTTGTCGCGAAGCCGTGGATCGCTTCGCTGTTTATGGGGCCGGGCTTGTTACTCGAGCTGGCTGCGGTGTTCGCGCTCGTCGGTCGTCGGTCGGCGCTGGTCATTGGCGCAATCTTGGTAGGGTTCCATTATATGGTGAGCGAGGTGATGAATCTTCACTTTGAACTCAACAATCACCTGATCGCGATCTACCTGCTCAATGTGCCGTTCTGGTTATGGGCGGTATTCAATCGGCGAAAGAAACAGTTAGAGTCGTAGTGTCTGAAGGCGACTACGATCCAATGCTAGACCGAAATCGCGGAGCGACCGATTGATGACACTCCCGGAGAAATCGCTGAAATCGGCTGAGGTTGCTGCTATTTAAGGGAGGTATATTTTGACAGATTCCGAACCACAGACCGACCGCCGTTCAGCCGCTTCAGAGATAAAGAGGCCGAGCCGTCTCTGGCCACTCGTGGCTGTTCTGATCGCCGCCATGGCTATCGGTGCTTTGCTTTATGTTCGAACTCTAAGGGCTGGGGAAGACACCATCGTCGCGATTGTCGATCTGCCGCGAAGGGCTGCTGATGGCCTCGGGCGAATGTTTAAGACTGACGTTACGGTTTCGAACGATTCGTTCGCGATTGCCGATACAGGAATTGCCGAACTTGCGCTGATGGAGCGTCGATTGGTCACCACCACCAAATACGAAGCATCATTCATCGGGGCCAAGGCGACCGCGATTATCAAGGGAGTCTACATTGTCAAAACTGGTTACGACTTGAGCGGAGAATACGATCTGAGTTTCGATGATGAAGGCACCATTGTCCGAGCCGTGATGCCGCCACCAGAGATTCTGTCGATCGAAACCGAGAGCCAAGAAGTTTTCTATCTGGATGAGAGCCTGCTGAAGGGCATCGATTCAGAGGAATGGGAGGAAGCCTATCAACTCAATCGCGATGCGGCGAAAGCTCAGGCCATCGAAACTGGTCTTCTCGACGCGACCCGACAGAGATTTCTTGAGCGCGCCGGTGACCTGCTCGGAACCGACGGGATCGCGATCGAGTTGGAAGATCGGGTCTTGCCCTGAGCCATTCGCGGCCTGGGCCTAGCCGTTGGATGCTAGTACGACCTCTTCATACGGTTGGACGACGACAAAGCCTTCGCCTTCGAAGCACATTTGGACTGAGTCGCCGCTACCTCGCCCGATGAACGTTTTCAGTGAAATGTCGGTTTTGAGTTTGGGGGTTAGCGAGCCTGCCCACGCGACCGTGGCATTCGGGTCGGTGTAGACTGGCTTTCCGGGCTCGACTAGTAGCGTCCGTGGCTCGTAATGCGAGGTGATCGCGATCAGTCCGTGGCCTTCGAGTCGGATGTTGAACAGGCCGCCAGAGGCCACGGCTGCGACCTTCTTCATCAGCTTGATCTCGTAGTCGATCTGTGGCTCGAATGCCAAGATGTCGTTGCCGTTCACGAAGATTGATTCACCAGCCAGTTCGATGATTGAAACCTTTTTACCAGAGTCGGCGAGGTAGAGTTTTCCGCAGCCTTCGGCTTTCGTCAGGCTCGATCCTTCCGCTGAAATCGCTTTTTTTAGAGCGTTTCCGATGCCTCGATCGAGCACGCCTTCTCGCGTGAATTTGATGCCGCCGCTGTGGCTAATCATCGAGCCCATCTTGATCCATACTAAGCCATCAAGGTTGAGTTCAAGAAGGCGCTCAGTCTCGAGTTCGAACTTCCCCTGACCTTTGTCCTCCTGTTGGGTGGTGCCGATGAATTCTTGAAGTGAGTATCTTCCCATGGGGGATGGTGTCACTTTTGTTGGGTAGACGGCGATAAGAAATTTGGGTAGTGCTCTACTTTCTTGGGTTTTGGCGACCGATTGATAAAGTGACGGTTTTCGTGAAGCGGAGGTAGCGATTTCGGAGGTATCCCTTATCTTCCGCGCATGTCACTCCTCAAATTAGGGGTCAACATTGATCATGTTGCCACGCTGCGTCAGGCCCGCTATCGGACGATGCCCGGCTATGTCCATGCGGAGCCTTGTCCGATTGAAGCCGCGCTCCAAGCTGAAGCGGCAGGCGCGGATTCGATCACGGCTCATCTGCGGGCCGATCGGCGTCACATGCAGGATGCAGATATTTACGGATTGAAGGAACGCATTAATACCCTGCTCAACTTCGAGATGAGCAACACCTCCGAGATGGTGAAAATCGCGCTCGATGTGAAACCGGCGTTCGTTTGCTTAGTTCCCGAGCACCGTGAAGAAGTAACGACTGAGGGCGGACTGGATGTCTCATCGAAAACCTCCGAAATTTCACGCACCGTACGACAGCTACAGGAAGGCGGAATTCGAGTCAGTTTGTTCATCGATCCGATCATCGAGCAGGTTCAGGCTGCTGCTGGCACGGGAGCAGAAATGGTCGAATTGCACACTGGCAGCTTTGCTAACGCGCTCGGTAATGATGGGCGGAAAGTCGAAACGCTTCGTCTGGCTGGTGCTGCTGAGATCGCTCACGGATGTGGTATGCAGGTCAATGCTGGGCATGGCCTGACGACGGGGAATCTGCCCGAATTGTTTTCAGTCCGGCACCTGGCAGAACTCAATATCGGCCATCACATCGTCGCTCGCGGAATCACGGTCGGGTTGTCCGAAGCCGTCCGCGAAGTTCAAGCTGTCATGGCCCAATACTCACCGGATTCATAGCAAGATGATGGTGCATGGAATAGGTATCGATATTGTCGACATCGACCGGATCAGCGCGTCGATTGAGCGGCTGGGCGATGCGTTTTTGAATCGGATTTTCACCGCTGATGAAATCACCTATTGCCAGAGTATGGGAAACAATGCGGCCCGACATTTTGCCGCGCGATTTGCCGCCAAGGAAGCGATCAGCAAGTCTCTGGGAACGGGGATCGCCGGAGACGTCTCATGGGTCGAGATGGAGATCGCCCGAAATGGTGAGACCGGTCAGCCCTCCGTTCAATTGCATGGTGGAACTGCGGCCTATGTCGAGTCCCGAGGCATCCGCCAAATTCAGATTAGTCTGACCCACACTGATTCCGCCGCCGCTGCGAGTGCTGTGGCGATAGGCGATTTGCCCGTGGCAGTTGAGCCCACAAGCCCTTAGCGATGCCTGAAGATTCCGAAGATCAGGCAGGCGAAAGCGCAGCCGCTCAGCCGACTTGGAAGCGCTACTTCTGGCGGAACACAGCGACCAACTATCTACGGATGGTGCTCCGGATCGTTTCTGGAGTGATTCTGTTTCGGTTGACCTTCAAGTATCTGAACGCAGAAGAGTTCGGCTTCTACACGCTGCTCTGGTCGCTCTTTGGTTATTCCGTGCTGCTCGATTTTGGAATGGGCTTTACCGCTCAGAAAGCCACTGCGGAGAAGACGGCGACTGGGGAGATTGGAGAACTGAATCGCCTAATAGCTACGGTCTTCTGGACATTTTTCGGCATCGCCATCGCCCTGCTGCTGTTGTTTCTGCTGTTTGAGCCAATGTTTCTTGAGATCGTTAAGGTGGCTCCCGAAAATCGCGGAAGTTTTAGTCTGACTTATCGGGCGTTTTTCATCGGATTGACGGTGGTGTTTCCGATCGCGATTTTCATTCAGATTCTTACAGGGCTGCAGAGGATCGATATCGCCAATGGGCTTAATATCGCTGCGGGTCTTCTTGGCCTCGGTCTCGTGCCTTGGGCTCTGATTCACGAATGGCCATTCATGTGGGTGATGATTTGTGCACTCATTTGCGCGGCGATTCCGCCGCTGGGAGCGGTGATTATTTCGTTTCGACTGATCCCAGGGTTTTCGATTCATCCTCGGCATTTCGACCGAAAGGCAATCCGCAATGTGCTGTCGTTTTCGTTGGTCATTTACCTGATCACTTTCACTAACGTGATCATGGTTCGGACGGATCAGGCGGTGGTTTCAGCAGCGCTGGGGATTGGGATTTTGGGGCTCTATCAAGCGGGCTATAAGGCTGCCGAGATGTTCGCAATGGTGTCCGCTCAATTGCTCGACTTCTTGGCACCCGCCGCCGCTCAGCTGAGTGTTACCGGAGATCGTTCAGGGGTTCGGGAGTTGCTTGGGAAATCAACTTCGCTGGTGATCCTGCTCGCGACGCCGCTTTGTGCCTTAACGGCCGTCTATCTGGAGCCCTTGATTGCTCTTCTCACGGATTTTGATCGAGTGCCCAAAGCGACCCTCTGGGTGGGATGGACGCTGCTTGCGGCTTCCTGGTGGTTAGCTGTCACGGCGTCTTGTTCCAACCGAATTCTCATGATGTCGGGATGGGAGCGCCCGCTGCTCAAGCTGGCGATTTTCGAAGCCGTCCTCAACTTAGGAATCTCCCTAACCGCCGCCTTCTACGTCGGTCATCAGGCAGGAAAATTTGATGATCCAGAGTTGGCGAGAACTTACATGATTGATCACGGTCTTGTTTGGGTGGCGATCGGAACGCTCGTGCCGACGCTCATTGGCGGCGTCATCCGAACTTGGAAACTCACGGCTCCATTTGCCGAGATCTCGGTTCCCTCGCTGGTCGTTTCGTTTATTCGACCGGTCTGGTTACCCGTCGTCGCTTCGCTGGCAGTACTCGGCTTAGTCGCTTGGCTGTTTCCGTATCTCTATGATAGCGAGCGAGGAGTGCCATTGACCCTAGTGGATCTAGGGTGGCGGGGACTACTCGTTTTGGGAGTCGCTGGTGCAATTGCGATGCCACAGATTCGGAAGATAACGAGGATGAGCTAGACCGCAGCTGAAGGGAAAGAAATGTTTCTACTTCTTAGGGTGTGTGACGGATGAAAGGAGCATTCTCGTCCCTTTAACCACCAACCGCTCGTAGGTTGACTCGATACGCCACCAATTTTCGTTGCCGACCCTAAGATCGTCGCTTTATTCGATCTTCTCTCGCTCTTTGTCGGAATGGAGCGAATGAGGTTAGGAAGACATGAGAATCATTGATCGTTATCTCGGGGGCCAGGTGCTCGGATCGACCCTGTTTGGGGTTTTCGTCCTGAGTGTCGTGCTTGTTCTGGGAAACGTGTTTAAGGAGATCCTCCCGCTGCTGGTCAACAATGACCTGCCGCTCAAGTTCGTTCTTAAATTCATCGCGCTTGTCCTCCCATTCTCTCTGATCTTCACCATTCCCTGGGGCTTCCTATCCGCCGTGCTGTTGGTCTTCGGTCGGATCAGTGCCGATAACGAACTGGTTAGTCTTCGCATGGCTGGCTTGAGCACACCTCGAATCTGCTTGCCGGTTTTCGTCGTCGCGATCCTTTTCTCGATGCTGTGCTTCTATATCAATTCCAGCGTCGCGCCTCGAGCGAAGTCGGAAGTGAAAGAGATGTTCAACCAACTCGCTGTCGAGAATCCGCTGACCTTGTTCCGCGACGATTCAGTGACCAAGGATTTCCCTGGATATATTTTCTATGTGTCAAACAAAGAGGGCAACACCCTGCGTAACTTGCAGCTAGTCGAACTCGACGGAAAGCGCCCGATGCGTTTTATCACCTCTCCCGAAGTCCAAGTCGAAGTGACTCCAGGAGCCGGTTCCTTCCAGATGGCCCTCAAGGACGCCAATACCGAATACCGCGATCCAGCCGACCCCGAAGACCTGAACAAGATCCAGCACGGTCTGACTTTCGGCTCGCTCAATATCGACATCAGTTTGGAAAAGTTGCGTTCAAAGCGGCTCAGTCACAATGCTTCGACCAAGGAAACCGGAACCCTGTTTCGAGAGGCCAAAACGGCAGTCGACGAAGATACCGGCCTAGAGATTCCGGAAAAAAAGATGAGCGGATTGAAGACCGAGATCAGTCGGCGATACAGCTTCTCACTGGCCTGCCTGACGTTTGCTCTGGTCGGAATCCCGCTTGGTGTCACCGCCCAGCGCCGCGAGACTTCGGTCGGGTTTGCCCTAAGCTTCGTGGTCGCGTGCTGCTACTTCCTGCTAATTATCGTCGCAGACACCTTGCGCGAAGATGCCAAGTATCACCCGCATCTCCTGATGTGGCTGCCGAACATCATCTTCATCACGCTTGGGGTGGTTCTGTTCTGGCGACTAAGTAAGAGGTAGGTATCAATCAGGAGTTCTTCCCTTGAATTGTTATGCCTAAGCTAATGCATGAAAAATAGGGCTTCTGGATTTCATCTTCTCCTGGTCGCTTCTTTTCTTCAAACTTCGCTAAAGGCGGAAGAAGGCCCAGATCTCAGAGTTCATGAGTGGGGAACCTACACTACCCTGCACACGCCGAACGGATTCGGGCTTTCGTGGTATCAAAACACTTCCGGGAAAGAGAGTGAACTTCCCGGGTTTGTCCATGAGCGAAGTTTTGTTCACGGAGACGAGAAAGCAATCAAAGCTGCCATGAGGGCGGTGGTAAATGGGGAGGCGAATCGATCGCTGGGTTGTTCGAATCGATGGAGACGTCTTTGACCGAATCGGGACTGACGCCCGCAGAGGCGGCCATGGTTGCGACCTGGGACAGCCAATGGTACGAGGAACCTGGGCAACGAATTTTTTCGATCCCTTCGCAGAAGCGCATTGATGAAGTCTTACCACTTACAATTTCACCGAAGCCATCCGAGGTTGTTCGCGTCTTTCTTCATCGCCAGGAATTGCTGAGTCACAAAACGCTGTCTCACTGAGAGAAGGCTCTCGACCCGAAAACAGATCCGGCGGAGGCTCGTCGAATGATTGCTGATGCGCAGCTTGGCAAATTCATTCACGGGGCGATGCAAAACGCTGCTGAGACCGTTTCGCAACGGATCCGTTCGGATCACTACGCTCGTGGATTAGAAGCCATCAAGCCTCTCACTGAGCCAAAGGCCTCCGAGCGTTTGCTGGAATTAGCCGCTGATTAGCCGCTGAATAGCCTCGCCAATGGAGCCGATCTCGATTGGCAAAAGCCTCACATTTGCCGCAATTAGCCAGAGAAAGCCTCGATCAGCGCTGCGCGCGAATTGTTGCCCTGACGTGGTCGGAGGGCTTGAACACCGTTTTCTGGTGTTCTTCGATACGATTTATGAAGTTAATTTAGTAAGTTTTGCTCTGTAGCGTTGTACTATTTAACCATGGCTAACAGGCGACCACCATCTTCTGGCTGCACCAGCTTTCGTCAACTACAGCGCTACTCACGTCGCGATGCTCTGCGGGTTGGGTCGGTCGGGGCGCTCGGACTTAGCCTTGGCCAGATGCTGAAGCTAGAGGCGGCCCAGAAGGATTTCGCTTCGGTGGAGGGAACCGCGAAGAGCGTGATTCAGATCGTCCTGCCAGGCGGGATAGCAGCTCAAGAGACTTGGAATCCCAAGCCGGAGTCACCCGTCGAATACCGAGGCCCGTTTGGCGTCAATGACACGTCGATCCCCGGAATTAAGATGGGCGGAATCTGGCCCGAGATCGCGAAGATTGCCGACAAATTGACGGTGGTTCGTTCAGTGGTCGGAAAGATTCCAGATCATGGTCAGGCTTCCTACCACATGCTCAGGGGCTACCCGATGACGCCGTCGATTCAGCATCCGACGGTCGGCACTGTCGTCAATCATGAGTTCGACCGGCGGGGCGCGCTGCCGAATTATATCGCAATCGGAAACGACCTCGGAGCTGAAACAGGTTATCTTGGGACTCAGTATGGGCCGTTTTCGACGGGCAACACGCCCGACACGGGTGCGATGGAAGTCCGAGATCTTCGACTCCCAAATGGCATTTCAGTTGATGAGTTTGAGCATCGTCAGCGCGTTCGCGAAGTGGTGAATTCAACCTTCCGTGAACTTGAAGCGAATTCGGCTCCGCTTGATACCTTGGACGCCTACTATCAACAAGCCTACGAGATGATGAGTTCGGATGCGGTGCAGGCGGCCTTTGATTTGTCGGGGGAAGACGAAAAGCTAAAGACGCGCTATGGGCTCAAGCAATTCGGCCAATACGGCGGGCAAGCGGGGATGAGAATGCTTCTGGCCCGGCGCTTGGTTGAGGCCGGTGCGCGATTCGTGACCTTGACCTACGGCGGCTGGGATGATCACACGAACATTAAGAAGAGTTACGAGGAGCAGATGCCGGCCTTTGACGCCGCCTTCGCGACGTTGATCAAAGATCTTGAGGAGCGCGGTCTTCTTGATAGCACCTTAGTTTGGGTCACCTCGGAATTCGGACGCACTCCGAAGATCAACCAGGTCGCAGGTCGCGATCATTGGTCGCGCGTTTTCTCGATCGGCATGGCGGGTGGGGGGCTCAAGCCGGGAGCCTTTTATGGTGACTCCGACATCACGTCATCCGAGGTCGCCACTGACGGAGTTCCTCTAGCTGATCTACACAGCACAATTTACAAATTGATTGGGATAAATTCAGACAAAGAAATCATGGCGAGCGGCAACCGGCCGATGGAAATCATCGATGGCGGCAAGCCAGTGGACGCGATCATCGCCTAGTTACTAAGTCTATGATGCGTTTTATTATCGGCACACTGGTCGCCTTGGTTAGTGTTAGTCCAGCGGTCGCGGAAGAATCGCCATCGTTCCAAAATGACGTTCTTCCCGTTCTCACGAAACACGGCTGCAATGCCGGTGATTGCCATGGCGCTGCGAGCGGGAAAGATGGCTTTATGCTCTCGCTGTTCGGCTACGATGTTCCTGGCGACTACTATCGACTGACCGAAGAGATTCCAGGCCGTCGAATTGATCTTGCGGCTCCCGAGGCTAGCCTGCTACTGCAGAAAGCGATTGGTGCCGTAGCTCACAGCGGTGGCGAACTGTTTACCAAAGAGCACGCTGACTATAAGGTACTTCTCGACTGGGTGATGGCTGGAGCCAAACGGGATCCGGAAGGAACGATCACTGCGGAGTCGGTACGGGTCGAGCCCTCGGTGTTGGAATTCACGAGCCCGAGTCAGCCCGGTGTGACAACGAAAGTGATTGCTACCTATTCCGATGGCTCGGAGCGCGATGTCACTCACTGGAGTCTGTTTCTCAGTTCGAATGAAGGAGTGGCTTCGATTAGTGAGGAGGGAGTGGTCAAACCGAGCCGAGCTGGTGGAGCGCATGTCTTCGCGCGTTTCAACCGCTTCACTCAGGGCGCTGAAGTGTTCGTTCTGCCAAAACAGGACAACTTCAAATGGGATCCGCCAACGGGTTCGAATTACATTGATGAACTGGTTTTTGAGAAGTTAGAGAAACTCCGCATTCAGCCATCAGCGGTCAGTTCTGATGAACACTTTCTGCGGCGAGTTACTCTGGATTTAGCGGGAACCCTTCCAACAGTTGAAGAATATCACGCCTTCCTCGAAGATTCGTCGAAGGACAAACGAGCAAAGAAGATCGACGAATTACTTGAGCGACCTGCGTTCGCTGATATCTGGACAACGAAGTGGGGGGAATGGTTAAGGCTCAAGACGGATACCAACGTTGGTATTGGAACAGCGCCGAAAGCTGGGGCCAAGTACTACAGCTGGTTGCGAGAGCAGATTGGAAATGATTGTTCGATGGGGGAGCTGTTTCATGATCTCCTAACAGGCACAGGGTCAACGTATACGAATCCGGCAGCGAATTTCTATACCATGCTTCCGCAAGCCTCGACCATTGACCCAAGCATCCTCGGGATGGATGTAGCTCAGGTAACACTGGGAATTCGCACGGGTTGCGCGGAGTGTCACAACCACCCATTCGATCGTTGGACGATGGACGACTACTACGCCTGGACTTCGTTCTTTACAGGTATCCGCAGAAAAGTAGGGCGCTCAGCTGAAGAGATGCTGATCTCGGTTGATGTTCACGCTGAGCCAGCCCCCCACCTGCTTCATGGCGAACCAGCTGCGCACCGTTTTTTGGGTGGCGAAGCTCCCGATGTTCAGGGTAAAGACGCTAGACGTGTGCTTGCCGATTGGTTGACGTCACCGGAGAACGAACTGTTCCGTGAAAATGTCGCCAATCGTACTTGGGAACACTTTTTCGGTCGTGGAATTGTTCATCCAATCGATGATATTCGGGTGAGCAATCCTCCAAGCAATGGCCCTCTTCTGAAGGAGCTTGGTCGCAGGTTGGCAGAGAAACATGACTACCGGCTCAAGGGACTCGCGCGGGATATCTGTAATTCCACCACCTACCAACTGTCGGCGACCACAAACGCGTCCAATATCAGTGACACGGAGTTCTTCTCTCACGCGATACTCCGCCGCCCTCGTGCCGACATTCTCTTCGATAGTATTCATGCTGCGATGGGCAGTACTCCTAGGATTCGGCGCTCGACAAATACAAAAACCATTGGCATGCGTGAGGGCAATCGAAGTGATTCCTACAATGTCTATTTCTTTACCACGTTTGGGCAGGCGAAACGTCAATCGGTGTGTGGCTGCGAGACAGTGAACGATCCTAATCTCGCTCAGTCTCTTCATTTGATTAACGGAGAGACCATTCACCGTTCGCTTGATCGCACGACTCCTCTCGTCACTGAATTGATGGAAGCTCACCCAGAGCCTTTTGACGATCCCGAAGCGGCTTCGGTTTCTGCTGCCAAGATCGTAGATCAACTCTACATCCGGGCTCTCACTCGAAAGCCCACATCGGAAGAAATGGAGGTCATACTCTCTGGTCGTCCCGCAGATCCGAGAGACCGGCGCGCCAGTCGGCGTTTCTACGAAGGTGTGATTTGGGGGCTTCTTAATTCCTCAGAGTTTATGCTCAATCACTAGCTGCATGATCAAAGTGCTTCGCTTAAAAATGAAAAAGTTGGTTGGGATTGTTTGTGTTACCGTGCTGTGGAATTTAGCAGTCGTGGCCGCTGAGCCTCCGAATTTTAAGGATCACGTTCTTCCGATCTTTAAAGAGCACTGCAACAATTGCCACAATCCGGACAAAATGAAGGCAGACCTAGATCTGACTTCGATTGCCGGAATTAATAAGGGTAGCTCTGGGGGAGATGTTTTTCGGGCAGGAACTCCAGATTCTAGTGTGTTGTACATGGTGATGGATCATGAAGATGGCTATGAGCCGATGCCCCCGAAAAAGCCCAAGCTTGATCAAAAAACACTAGAGGTCATACACCAGTGGATTGCTGGGGGAATGATCCCTCACGCGGGTGGGGAAAGTGGTCTCAGAGATGTAAGCTATGACGTGGGTTCCGGTTCAGTTGAGCGACCGGATCAGGTAGCTATTCCGATTGGTCTAAGTCCGGTTGTCTCTGAGCCCGCTCCGGTTCTTGCTGTTGCAGCCAGTCCTTGGACAGATGTCTTTGCTGTCGCTGGACATCGCGAAGTGAGGATCTTTGCCCCGAGTTCAGCGAAAGCTATGGGGGAAGGCTATCAAGTGATTGCTTCGGATGACTTGCTCGTGCGGTTAACGTTTGATGAACGAACAGACGAAGGTATTCTCGGTGCTGGGTGGCTAGCGGATGGCAAGCCAATGTCGGTTGGTGTCGTCACAGCAGAACCCAAACCTCCATCAACCGAAGAGGCTGGAGCCTCCGACACCGCAACTGAACCGGAGGTTTATTTCGATCTTAATGCCGGGTTTACTGTGGCCATGTGGCTCAAGTCGAAACCTGTTTCTGAAGTCGGTAACTCGCCTAACATCTTTGGCACTGGCGACTTTCGGATATTCCTAGAACCATCGCCGGATAACTGGAAACTTCGTCTTGCTTTCCGAGATCAAGATCGCCGCATTGGTTACTACGGACGAGTGGGGGAAATCAGAAGTAACATTTGGACTCACGTTGCGCTGACCTTCGATGGGAGGGATATTGTTACCTATTTCGGTGGTTCTGAAGTTGTGCGTCAACCTGTTCATGCCGAGTTCAAATCGTTCTTTCCGTTCACTTCGCTGCTTACGCTGGGTGCGGTTGATGGGCTCAAGGAATCCTATAAAGGGGGGATAGATGACTTTCGAATCTATCAGCGGGCCCTCAGTGGTAAGGAACTGTCGCAGATCTCCCAGAATGGCCTGCCTCAGTTAGAGTTAGCTGGCGCGTTGCCATTCGATCTGGGAACGATTCATCAACTGAGATTCTCTCGCAATGGCAGTCTTCTCTTAGTTGCCGGAGGGAGGGGGGCACACTCAGGAGCAGTGAATCTCTATAACGTGAACGATGGAAAACTCCAAGCCACGATCGGAGATGAGCAAGACATCGTCTTGGCTGCCGACATTAGTTCAGACCACTCCAGAGTTGCTCTCGGTGGACCGAGTAAGGCGGTGAAAATTTTCACGACTTCGGATGGCAAGCTACAGCATAGAATTACCAAGCATACTGATTGGGTCACCGCGGTGCGATTCAGCCCTGATGGTGCGCTCTTGGCAACAGGTGACCGCAATGGTGCAGTCCATGTTTGGGAGGCGGACACCGGTGGAATTGTATTTAGTTTGAGCGAACACAAAGAAAGTGTCACTGACATTGCGTGGCGAGCCGACGGCAGTGTTTTGGCCACGACGGGTGAAGGTGGTAAACTGGTGCTTTGGTCGATGAAGGATGGCTTTCCCGTTCGTGCGGTGAGAGCCCACGAAACAAAAACTAACGATCGCTACACCAGCCTGACTGGGGCACTGGATGTCGCGTATCTACCTGATGGAAGTCTATTCACATCAGGGCGTGACCGCTCGCTTCGGCTTTGGCGAACAGATGGAGGAAAGGCTGCAGCGTTTTCTGATGTTCCGGCGCTTCCTCTTGCCGCGACAATTACCCATGACGGTACTCGGGCCCTGACGGGGCATCTCGACGGCAGCCTCTTGATTTGGGACTTGTCTTCCGGGAAATCACAAGAGTTGACTCAATGACAAGGACAGCTCCGACAACACCGCGCCTCGCTGTGATCATGAAATCAATGATTCCGATGCAGGTTTTTGTTCTGGTTGCAGTCGTTTGGATGTCAGTGCCAGCGAATGCTCAACGCCTCGCCGAGAAGATTACTCCACAGGTCGTTCAGCGAGGCAGTGAGGCCAAAGTCCTTCTTGAGGGAAATTACCTTGAGAATGTCGAAGGAATTCTGGCCTACTCGCCGGGGATTCAATTTATACGAGTCGAGCCGCCTGGCGATGTTGGGAAAATGAGCCCAGTTCCTACATCAACTGATCCTGGGAAACAGGTAACTCTAGTGCTTGGTATCGATGATAATGCGGTAGTCGGCGAGCACCTGTTTCGCGTCCGGACCAAAGAAACGCTATCCGAGATTCTGACAGTTTGGGTTTCGCCCTTTCCCTGCGTGCGCGAAGCCCATCCGTTTACACCCGGTGGCGTGGAGAACGCAGATACTCTTGAGTCCGCTCAGGAGATCAAACTAAACACGACGTATTGGGGGCATTTTCCCGGTCATTCTAATTTTGATGAAGATTTCTATCGAATCGATTTGAAGAAAGGCGAGCGGCTCACCGTCGAGGTTTGGGGTTCATGCTTTAGTAGCCCAATCGATCCTTCACTGACGCTTTACGGGCCCGATAAGAAGCCAATCTTGATGGTTGATGACACGACCCTTCGAGAGAGCGATCCGTTTTTTAGCTACATCGCGACAACCACCGGCACCCATTACGTCGCGATCCATCCGTTTAATGATGATGAGAATGGGCTTGGCCACTATGCCATTCACTTCACAAACGGACTGAGACCAACGATAGCATATCCATTAGGGGGACAGCCGGGTGAGAAGCTCAAGACGACTCTGTATGGTGATGTCGAAGGCAATATCGACATCGATCTCCAGCTCCCAGCTTCGGTATCTCCCTACGAAAAATCGATCATCAGTCATGCACCTAAGGGCTCAATAATCCCTCTCCGCTTTCATGTTGCCGGATTCCCAAACATTTTAGAAGCCCAAGGCGACCATGGACGTGAAGAGAACGCTCAACACTACAACGGTTCTCTGCCGATCGCCTTCAACGGCAAGATCGAGAAAGAAGGCGAAACGGATTGGTATCGATTTTCCGCTAAGGCAGGTGAGCGATACCTTGTTCGTTCGTTTGCTGGAACCTTCGGTTCACCGATTGATCCGTATCTCAAGATCAAACCCGCCAAAGGAACCGAAAGCCAGATTGCTTTGGAAGCTGACGACTCGACATGGCTCGACCACGATTGGTGCAGCGCTGGGCGTTGGCGCTGCAAAGACTTGGCCGATCCGATTGTAGTTTTCGAGCCGGACGTCGATGGAGATTATCTACTTGGGATCTCTGATAATCAGCGATTGTTTGGGCCTGATTATGCCTATCGGGTGGAGTTCCAACCTGCTCGCAATCGTATATGGCTTCAGAATACCAGCGACTATCGTGAGAGCATAGAGAAGCGTGATGCGATTGTCGTTCACGCCGGCTCTAACATCGAACGCACCTACAATGTCCTCGTTCCTCCGATTACCGACTTTGAAGGCGAGTTCGATATTGTGATCGAAGGTCTACCGAAAGGAGTTACTTATCTAGCCCCTCGCGCTAGTGCCAACAGCCGAATCGTCCAGCTTATTTTTTCGGCCGCTCCAGAAACCAAACCGTGGGCCGGCTTTCCAGAGATCAAGTTGCGTCCCGTCGACAAAAACTCGCAATTGGATGGAGGCTACCGTTACGTTCACACTAGGAGCATCATGCGTGGTGGGTTAGCCAGTGGGTTTTACAGGAGGACGGATCGTTTTGCCTTGGCAGTGGTCGGACCGGCCCCACTTAGCGTAACGGTGGAGAAACCGGATGTCGGTCTAGCCTTGAATGCCTTTGTCGATTTGAAGATCAATGTAGGTCGTTCTCATGGGTTCGACGGCGCGGTAGTAATCCGCTCGCGATGGACTCCAGAGCACATTTTAGGAGCTCCGCCACTGACCATCCCTGCGGGTCAGTCGTCGGCCATGTATCGTGTCACCGCCTCTTCGCGTGCGACTCCCGGTAGTTTTCCTCTGACGTTGACGGCTCATGAGGAATCCGGAACCGCGATCTCAACGGGGTTGGGATTTCATTTCGTTTCCTCGACTCCAGTCAATGTCGAAGTGGTTGAACCCTATTTAGAAATCACACTTGCACGCTCTGCAATCGAGCGTGGCACCGATGGATTCATCCAAGGAAAAATTAAGCATATCCGCCCACTCCCCGCAGGCACCACGGCGACCCTGACTAATTTGCCAACAGGAGTCAAATTGCTCAATGACGTCAATATTACCGGCGAAACTGCGGAAGTCTCTTTCTCCATCCGAGCTACCTCAGCGGCTCTGCTAGGGCTCGCAGAAGACATCTCTTGTCATGTGACAGTCCTTGAAGGAGGGCAGGCAATCGTTCAGTCGACGGGTGTCGCTACGCTGAGGATCGATCAGGAGCGAAAGCCGTAAAAATTTTCTGGCTCGCCATCGGAAAGTGTCGCTTGGTTACGTAGTGTCCTCGGCTAAACCGCTCTTCTCTTTACCAGGAACGATATTCGCGCCGTGAGGGATTTTATACACGACCAAGTTTATAAAAATTCGGGCAGTGAGGGATTACGCGCCGCTTAGGGGCGCTTAGGGGACTGTCGGAAAAGTGCAGTGCGTCCAGCGGAGGCTGTTGTCTTGGACTAGGCGCGAGGTCGATGGGATTTAGTGACTAGGGGTTCCGCGGTTTTCAACAGTCCCTTAGGAGCGTCAGGCAATTCGACCCGCTCCTTTTAGTCTTTTGGTGTCCTCATTAGCCACGTTTTGCACCGCAACCGCCGTGGGAGGCAACCAAAGATATACGCTCGTTCTTGTCAGCAGTAGGCTCTCTATTCATCAGGTGTCGCATAGTGACCACTGCTGCTGCTTGCTTTTGTTGTGAGGTTGTTTCGAATCGGATCGCGTTTCGAAATCCTTTTGTTTGCCAAAACCACAGCCTAGGTTAGTTATTTAACCGATCTTAAATAAATTTTCAAAAAATGTTGATATTGTCGTGAAAGTTTTTAGAATTGTCATTGGGGTTGGGACTCTATTATGAGTGCCAAATTTGTTTTAACCACATGGGAGGGTGAATCCCTTTCGGTGAAAATTGATTCCGAGCAGCCTGTGATCATTGGGCGTGACGAATCCTGCGATATTGTGGTTTCTGACCAGATGTTGTCGAAGGCTCATGTTGAGATTTCACCGATTGCCGGAGGGTTTCGGCTTCGGGATTTGGACACCACCAATGGGACGCTTGTCAATAATGCTGAGGTTAGCACGATTCGTCTGCTTTCCGGCGACCGCATTGTCATGGGGAAATCTCTGTTCGCCGTGTTTGTCGAAGTCCCGACAAATTTACCAGCCGCGGTTGCCGAAGCCGAAGAAGCTGAACTCGTTGATGCCGCTCAGGAGACTCGACCAGCTACCGACCCAGAAGCGAGACAAGCTGACCTGATAGAGGGACTTAAGCGGGTCGAAGGCCGTCTGCGTGATCGTCGTGAAGTGCTACAAAAAATGTCTGTCGGCGTTCAGGAAAAGCGTGGTGAAAATGAGCGCCTCAGCGCAGCGCTCGAACGGATTGATAAGGATTTTAAGGCGCGGTCTTCATCTCTCGAAAAGATTTCGAAGTCAGTCGAGCGGGCTCGCCAATCTCTGCTCGCCCAAGAGCGTGAGGCCGAGAGAAAGCTTCGCGGTTTGAGGCAGCAGATTGATGTTGCTAAAGATAACCTGCGGATCAGCCAGAAGAAGTTGCGAGACGAGGAAGGGAAACTTCAGGAGCGGATCGCTCAGAGTGGTCAAGCCGAGCGCGATCTCGTTCAGGCCAACAATGCTGTGACCAAAAAGCAGCTCGAGCTCGATAAGATCCTCCGCGAGTCTCGGCTTCGGGCTGGAGCCTTTGACGAAGAGTTTGTCGAAGCATAAGCCTGACTTTTTTGTCGTCCGGAAGCGAAGAGAGAACGCCTCAGGGATACTCTTACGCCTAGGATGAAATTTACGACCGATGAGCACGCCGGATCGGTCGCCAGCTTCCTCACCTCTCGGAGATGCAAATGCCCGGGGGTTTGGCAGCGCTGAGCGCTCAACGAAAATTGAGCCCTTCGGGTTACAGCCCAGACTACGCTGAGCTTTGTTGCTCGCCGGTTGTGGATGTTCATCCCCGTTGCCGTCGCGTCGCTCCGCCCTTTGGGCTGCCTTCGGCAGGCTTTGTCGCTGCGCTCCAATCACCTCGCGCCTTGCTAGGCGAAATCTGGACGGCAATGGCAGATCGCCGAATGAATCAGACCTTACCTAGTCACAATGCGGTCGAAACAATCCAAGAAACCGTATGCCGATCAGTCTTCGTTTCGGCTGTGATTGCATCCGGACGCGGGGCTGCTACTCTCTGGGATGAATTGGAAGTCTCTGGTTGGTTCGTCTTTTCTTGTAGCCTTGGCATCGCCGCTGTTTGTGTCGTGTGGTAGCACGGGAACGAACCGGCCTCGGGTAGAAGCCTTTCCTACGGCTCCAGTTGGCGAGACCGTGGCGCAACAGAACTTAGGGACGGTTGTGGGTGATTACACGACCGAGCCCGGCGAGCGAATTGCTCACTATAAAGTGGCTTCGGGTGACACGATCTGGGAGATTGCTCGGAATGAGGGTTCTTCGATTGCCAAGATCAAGGCGGCCAACAAGCTGACATCCGACCGAATTTTCCCCGACCAACTGCTGCTCGTCCCAACTTCGACGCCCGACCCTGCTGCGGCGATTGCTGCGCCAGCGCCGGTCGGTGATGCGGCTGCTCCCGCCCCTGCCTACCAACCTGCTGCTGCCGCGTCAACTGCACCAGCGGCTGTGCCTGCCGCCTCGGCACCAGCTAATTACACGCCCCCGGTTCAGGCTCCTGAGGGAACGTACCGGCGAACCGATATCGATCCGGCCTTGCCACCCGCTGAGATCCCAGCGCCACGGCCGTCGGCGACGAACCCTGTTGGTGACATTTATATCCCGACGCCGCCAACGCGCTAGGATCAGTTCTCAAGCATTTCGCCAATCAAAGCCATTTTCCTGTGCGGTTTCTGATCACCGCTGGCCCGACTCGAGAAGCTATCGATCCGGTTCGGTTTTTGAGCAACCGATCGTCGGGAAAGATGGGCTACGCGCTAGCAGATGCGGCGCGGTTTGCGGGGCATGAAGTCGTTCTGGTTAGCGGTCCGACTTGTTTGGAAATTCCGGACGGTGTTGAAGGCGTTTCGGTGACTTCTGCTGAGGAGATGTTCGTCGCGGTTGAGGAACGGATCAGCACAGTCGATGTCGCCGTGATGGTCGCGGCGGTGGCTGATTATCGCCCGGCTGAAGTGGCTGAGCAGAAAATTAAGAAGAAGACGAGCACCGAGGGAGTTGACCCGAACGATGGTGACTCCCTAACCCTCCGGCTTGTCCGAACTCGTGACATTTTGGGCAGTGCTCGAGAGTCGATGGGGTTTCAAGGAGTGCTAGTCGGGTTTGCGGCCGAGACCGAAAACCTCGAGGTCAACGCTGCTGGGAAGCTCAAGCGCAAAGGTTGTGATCTTTTGGTCGCCAACGATGTTTCTGGGACGAGCACTGGGTTTGGGAGTGAAGACAATTCGGTTGTTTTACTTTATGCGGACGGCCGCCGTGAAGATCTAGGCCGGGCGTCGAAAGCGGATCTGGGGCAACAGTTGGTTGAGCGAATCGCCGACATCCAATCAAATTTAAAATGACACTTTTCGCCACCACTGCCATCGAAGCCGCGCGCCTAGCCGCCGCGATTCTCAACGACAACTCGGGGCCGGATCGAGAGGATCCCGAGGTCAGCGAAGAGCATCGATATGATCTGAAACTTGAGCTCGACGTTCGCTGCCAAGACGTGATCACTGCTCATTTGCTCGCTGCGTTTGCTGATCACGCGATTTTCGGGGAAGAGGGTTTAGCAGGAAATCAGGAGAGTTCCTATCAGTGGATCGTCGATCCGATCGATGGGACAGTGAACTTCTTCTATGGGATTCCTCATTATTGTGTGTCGATCGCGCTGCGCCATGAGGGAGAGATTATTCTGGGGGTGATTCTGGATCCAACTCGCGACGAACTGTGGTTAGCAGAAGATGGCAAGGCGACTCTCAACGGCCATCCGATCTCATGCAGCAAGCGCGACCAGCCATCCCAAGCGGCAGTTACCATCGGGTTTGCCAAGTCGGGTGAATCCATGGAATCCGGCTTTCGTCGCTACAAGATCATGGCCACCCGAGTGCGGAAATCGCGCATGATGGGTAGTGCCGCCTTAGCCATGGCCTACATCGCCTGCGGAAGGCTGGATGCTTATATTGAGCAGCAGATTAGCATCTGGGATATCGCTGCCGGGTTGTTGCTGATTGAGTATGCTGGAGGAACTACGACCCTTCGTCCTTTGCCGCCCGAGATCGGTGATGAGAAGTACACGATCCTCGCTTCAAACGCGCCTTTGCATCAGTTCTGTATCGACTCGATGGACGAAGCTGATCAGGCTGATAAAGCGTCTTCTTAACCCGCTCCTGTTCTGTCTTGAGAAAACTGATTAATGTCCTCACTGCCCTCGTTGTCATCGCAATTCCGGTGCTGCTATTGACCAATCTAGGTGATTGGCTACGAGGGAAAGATCCGGACGGTTACAAGTCGAAGGAGGGTGAATATAAAAGCATCGGAGAGCAAGCCGACGAGGTCCGGGCAGCTGCCAAGGGTGCTGGGGCGAAAGCCGTCGATCTTAAGAATCGTGTCGTCGAAGCCGCGGTCTATCCTTATGAACTGACACTGGTTTCTGACGATGACCGCCAGCTGGAAGTTTCCGTCACGGGGCGGAATGCGACCCATGTTTTCTTTACACGAAAAGTCGACGGAACCGATCACCGGTTCGCGTTGGATCGTTTAAAACCAGCTGTTAGGGATGAGGTTGGGGCCAAGCCGCGGACGCGGTAGACTGGCTGAGGCCGGCGTGGTGATCGGTCGTAAACCATCCCATAGTCAGACTACTCGGCTTTGAGTAGCTCGACCATCGCGGCGCCCATGGCGTTTCCTACGTTCATGTAGGTCTCTGCGTTTTTGCCGTAGTGTGCTCCCGAGCTGCTACCTTTCGAAAGAGGGTGGGTGTAGACCGCGGCGACGTTGCCTTTGAAATCTGGATATTTTCCGGATGCGCCATCAACGGCGAGCATGGCATCAAGGATTTTTCCGCCACCGTCGGTTGCTCCTTTTTTTGTCTGGCCGAGCGAGGCGCAAACGAACTTCGCTTCGGGGGCATCGAAGTCTCTGCGGAGTTGTTTGATCAGGTTCACGAGGTTGATTTCGTAGCGCTCAGAGAGTGCGGCGCTGCGGCTATCTCGATCGCCTTGCCACCAGAAGAAACCAGCGACCTCATAGGTGGTCGCCTCTGGGTAATATTTGCCGAGTTCTTCTAAAACCTTCTTCACGCCAGTGGTGTCACCTTCGTATTGGAGACCTGCGTACCAGCTGATTTTTTTCGGTTCGGTTCCCTTCTCCCATTTTTCTGGAGAGCCTTTGTATCCGGGGTGAACCCAAGTCTTTCCTTTCGAGTCGGTGAACTCAAAGCTTTCGCTCCCTGGGGGAAGTAAATCCCAGCCGAGGGCGCGGTTTCCGATGCAGCTTTTGATGATAAGAACTGGTGCATCGGTGGCTTCACCGAGGTGGTGACCGATGCCGATTTCGGGGCCGATGTTACTTTTGCCTATTGTCAGCCACTCATTGGTGATCAGCTTGGAGGCATTTCCACCGCTGCCCATGATTCGGACGTTTCTGACGTCCTTACGTTCTGTCCAGGCCCGACTGTCATCGATGAGATTCGGATACAGACCCTTCTCATTCACCGCGTGTTCGAGCGATCCGTCGCCGCCTTTGATTTTGCCGAATCCGAGCATATTTGATTGTCCCATCAGGATGTAGACTTGAACTGGTTTCGTCAGATCGGCCGGTTTGCCATTGGGATCAGGAAGTTGTTTGGCTTCATCGGCTTGAACACAGGAGGCGGTTGTGATCAACGCTGTAGCGAGCAATGATGTGAAGAGTCTGGATGAGGTCATCTGGAGAGTTTCGTGGCGAGTGTTTTCTCCCTGCTGGTGCTGCGAACCCTAAACCCGTCGTAGGATAAGACGAAAATTGACTCAGAGACTTCTTGTGAATTCACTCAACCTTCAGACGTTCACTACTCTAGTTACTGTCCGTTAGGCTAACTTCTTGCTGAACAATGCGACATTCATGACCCGAAGATGGGATAGTCCGCTGGGGGAGGGGCAAGTAGTCGCTCTAAATCTTGAGTTAACCTTTGGCCAGTCGGTCAATTTCCTGTGCAACATTTCGGCGCGCTAGGTCTTCGAGTCCTTCGAAAGCTTTCGTCAGATAGATCCGGTCGCGGTCGAGAAAATTTTGCAGAACCGCGATGCGCCCTGTCTGATAGGCATCTAGAGGGACATGGCAAAATTCGCGGCGGATGGCCTCAGAATAGGCATGATAGACTCTGATGTCTGTGGCTCCGAGGATGGCGAGGTCGATATCGACGAGAAGTAATTCGTCCGCGGCGTCGGTTCGCGATTGGCAGTGTTGAGTCGCTAAGATCAGCCGTTGAATTTCGTCGAGATCACTTGGATCCAAATATGCTCCGAGCTTTGATTCCACCCACCTAGCGCTGTCGGCTTCGTTCGTTGCCGAGCGAGGATCGTAGATGACATCGTGAAACCAAATCGCCAGTTCGATCCACTCGATTTTTCCTTCGATCAGGCCGACATTAACCGAGCCTAGGTCATCGAGCATCGCGTCGATGTGGCTGAGGTTGTGGTATGTCCGGTGGGCTTCGTGATAGCGAGCGACCAGTGCCGGCCAAACGGCGAAACAAGCTCGTTCAGCGTCTTTGGGTTCTATTCCAACTGCAATCAGCGCGCTTTCGAAAGAGCTTTCGTGCGCGTAGTCGAGTAGCGGCTGGCTAGGATCGTTCATTAAAATCGGAACCTCATCCCGACTCCGGGATACTTCAGTCCCCAGTGAATGAAGCTAACGCCGAGTTGGTCGGTTACGTCGTAGCTCGCTGACAGGTGAATGTCTGTCCCGGAATATTGAAGCATCACCGAAGCTCGATCATAGCGGACACTGGCTCCGGCAACCGGGCGCAATTCTTCAAGTTCGAACAGATAGACGGCACCTGCATAGGGCGATGCCGACCAACCATTCCAATCGATCAGCGCTTTCGCAGCCACAGCAGACACGCTCTGGCTGTTGATTTCCTCATCGTTGACGGTGAAGTCGTCGTTCGATGTCGCCATGATGACCGCTGGTCTCCGGTCGCCTTCTGAGAGGACTCGCCAAGTGGCAAACCCGCCGACTTGGTCAGCGAGCGGGCGGTAGTCGACTCCGAGCATGATATCGGGGTGAACGGCAAAGGCCGTGCTGAAGTAGAGTCTCCCAGAATCACCTTTGTCCGGGATCCATCGGGAGGTTACGATGAATTTGGTCGGTTCTCCGTTGTTTGCGCCACGCACGGTGCCGCCTTCACCTGGTCACATTGTTCAGGTTGGGACTTCGGCCACTGCGCGCCGCGGCTTCGGTTCTGCCTCTTCGGCGACCGCTGAAGAACTAAGGATAGTCGCCGCAGCGGCGAAGAGCAGGGTTGGTGTCCAGTTGCGCATGGAGCAATGTCCTTCCGTCCAACGAGAACGCCACAAATTTTTGATGTTAGCTCGGTCGACGATTGGGCGATTGTTTTCAAATTCCTGCTGTTGGCGACCGTGGACGTTTCAGCACTGCTTAAAGGCGGCACCTCTGGACTAAAAGCCGTCGTGCCTGGTCATCCGGAGAAGAGTTTTCTGATCGAGGCCGTTCGTGGGGAGCCCGATCCTGAGGTTCAAATGCCTCCGAAGGGGGAGCCACTAGCTCCCGACGACCTCTGACTTTGGCCAAGCTGGAGCGCGTCCGGTTAATCCTGAACTGCTCGACTTCCTCGTCGCCGAGTTCACTGAGCCAGCCGACGGTGTGAAGCCTTGGGGAGTCAAAGATCTGATCCGAAAGATTGTCCTGACTAGGGCTTTCCGCCAATCCTCCGCCCCTCGTGATGACGGTCTGCAAGCAGACGCCGGAGCTTCCTTGCTGTGGCGCTTTCCGCCGCGTCGCGTCGAAGCCGAAGTCATCCGCGACTCGATTCTCCAAGCTTCAGGCAAGCTCGATCGCCAGATCGGAGGTCGCAGCTATCGGATCCACAATGTCAAAAAGACTTATGCTCAATGGGAGGTCGTCAGTAATTATAGCAAACCGACTTGGCGCCGAATGATTTATCAGGAGCGCATGCGTCCGGTTTCAACGACGCCTCTCCAGGCCCTCAACTTGATGAATTCACCCTACGTCGTCAGCCAGGCCCAACTGATTGCCGAGCGTGCGGTGGCAGATGGGGGAGGGGATGCCAGCAAGACGACTTCAAGAATTTTCGAACTCCTTCCTGGACGGCTCCCCAGCGAGAATGAGGCAGCGGCTTGTCAGGACATCGAGCCGACGCTAATCGCCCGGTCGCTGATCAATTCCAACGAGTTCGCGTTTCTTCCATAGAAGATCCCGCATCCGAGATTCCCCGAACTGAGATCATCATTCTCGCTGATGACCTGAGCCGGGCAACTCGCTGGGAACTTCCGATGTGAGGCGGCGGATACGGTGACTCTTGACTGCCGGGGGCGTGCGCGCGTCGGCTCCTCGCCTAGAAATCCAGACATTTCTGTCCAATTGTCAGAGCATTGTGGAGACCTGCTTTAGAGACCTAACCATCCAGCCAAATAATATTGCTGTCGCGCTTTGACTCCTCTCGCGCCGTCAGGCCCCGGAAAGGTTCGAATGAAGTCATCACGAACAAACGTGTCATGATTTTGATATTTGAGTTATTGATAGTGATCGCTGCACTTGACCGTAGTAACATTGGGGGGAACTGTCCCGGCCCTAAGACCATACAGAAATCGTCATGATCGCTAAATGCCCGTCTTGTTCGTCAGAGTTTGAAATCGGCCCCGAATTGGAGGGGAAGTATGGAAAGTGCTCTGGTTGTGGAAAGACATTCTTACTTCCTGAAAAGGCGGGGACGAATCCAAGGCTCCGGACGGTGGAGCAGCGTCGCCCATCGGGGATGTCGACCTTCATGGCCCTGTTGCTCGCGCTCGGTTTCGGTGTCGGAGTGTGGGCATTGATGCGCTGGTTGCCAGTCATCGGGGAAGCAACAGAATTTGGCGCTAAGTTTGATGAGTGGAGTTGGCCGAAGTTTGTAGGTCGCCTGCACCCGCTGCTTTTGCATCTTCCAGTCGGGATAATCTTGGTCACGGTCTTCCTAGAATTTGTCGCGACGAAAGGACGTCGAGCGGTTCTCGCGCCTGCGATCACGACGCTTCTTTGGCTGGGAGCGTTATCATCGGTGGTCGCATTAGGAGCTGGTTGGCTTTTGGGACGTGCGGCTCCTGACTCCCTAGAGCTGCAGCGCCATATGTGGATGGCGATTATTCTCACTGGCCTGATTTTCTTCACTCTGTTTTTCAAAGTGATCTATGAGCAGAGCCTTCGCGGTGGATCGCGATTCCTCTATCGCCTGGGACTTTTGGCCGCATCGGTCTTCCTATTCTTCACCGCTCACCAAGGTGGTTCGCTGACCCATGGTGAAAAGTATCTCACTAAATACATGCCTGAGCCGGTGTTAACTTTGTGGAATCAAGGCGCGAAGTTCTTAGAGATGGGGATGGCTAAGGTAGGCCTGCCTTCCAATTATGTTGCCGAAGGCGCTGACGCAGCTGACCCTGCCGGAGACGTCGCTGCCACTGCCACTGCCGCTGGCGATGATGGCGTGGAAGTGGGCTCAGTTACCGACGCCGCCGCTCTGGTCGCTAGTGGTGATCCGGATGCTAGCGATGTGGCTGGCGTGGCCACTCCTGCAGACCCCAATGGCACGGTTTACGAGCAGATCATTCACCCGATTCTCGATTCCAAGTGCAATGCCTGTCACGACCCAGAAAACAAGGTTAAGGGTAAGCTCGAAATGCACACCTATGCCGCTCTGTTGGCTGGAGCTGCAGGTGATGGAACAACCGTCGTCCCCGGAGACCTCGAAGGTTCCGATCTGGTTTACCGCATCGATCTTCCTCTAGATGACGAAGATGACGAGCATATGCCTCCTTCCGATAAGGAGCAGCTCACCGCCGAAGAACACGCTATTCTTAAGTGGTGGATCGCTAGTGGTGCTTCGGAGTCGCAGACCGTCGCAGAGGCTCAAGCCGGCGAAATGCCTGAGGAGACGAAAACGCACTTTGCCGTGCTTGCCGCAGGAACAGCCGCAGCAGCGGTCGCTCCTGTAGTTGATACGGGCTCCGAAGCTGAGGCAGCTCCCGCACCTCCAGCAAAGACCTTTTCTCCAGAGCAAATCGCTGCAGCATCGAAGAAGGTCACCGAAGAACTCGGTGCATCTCTTCAGCCGACCTTCTCGGGTAGCGAGTCGCTCGCCTTCACCGCACTCAATGCGATCGATACCTTCGGCGATGCCGAAGTCGCTGAGCTTGAGGCACTTTCGGGGCAACTCGAAGAAGTGAACTTGGCGCGCTCGAAGGTTACTGATGCTGGTCTCGAAGCTCTCTCAGGAATGACCGCTCTGAAGCGTTTGCATCTCGAAAACACCGCGATCACCGATGCAGGTCTCGATCATTTGACCAGTCTCGCAAGCCTTGAGTATCTTAATCTTTATGGCACTGAGGTCACGGATGATGGCCTGCGAAAAGTGATGAACCTCCCAGCGCTGAAGAAACTCTACGCTTGGGAAACTCAGGTTACTAAGAAAGCTGCTTCGGCTGTTTCTTGGGTCAATCCAGACCTCCAAGTCAACGTCGGTTGGGATGAATCAGCCGTTCCGGTTCCAGTTCCCGTCGAGGCACCGAAGCCAGATGCTCCTGAGAAGAAGCCCGAGGCCGAGTCAACACCTGCTCCTGCGAAGAAGCCCGAAGCCAAGCCAGAACCTGCTCCTGAGAAGCAGCCCGAGGCCGAGTCAACACCTGCTCCTGAGAAGCAGCCCGAGGCCGAGTCAACACCTGCTCCTGAGAAGAAGCCCGAGGCTGAGTCAACACCTGCTCCTGAGAAGCAGCCCGAAGCCAAGCCAGAACCCGCTCCTGAGAAGAAGCCCGAGGCCAAGCCAGCACCTGAGGAAACTAAGCCAGCTCAGCCAGTGGCTGTCAATTCTGCCTGCCCGATCAGCCGCAAACCAGTCGTCGCCGAACATTATTCGGAGTTCGGTGGGCACGTGATCGGTTTCTGCTGCGAGGATTGCAAAGGCAAGTTCGATGCTGAGCCCGCCAAGTTTTTTGCTCGGATGGGTCTTGAAGCGAAGTAGCTCTGGCACTGGACTGAGAAGCCACACATAGATCTCAACGCCTTGAACAGCATCTGCCACACTCTCATCCGATCGAGCATTGTCATCAGCGCTAGCGTAAGCCTCGTCGCCTGTGGCCCGGGTGACATCGTTGAAATCGAGGAAGTTTCAGAGGTTCCCTCAGATCGACCGCAAGCGCAGGCAGGCCTGACTGAAGCGCAGCGGCTCGGTTACGATGCGATTCAGCCAGCCGCATCTCCCTCAGCGGCTCCCGCGCAGAACCCGTTTATCTGGGAGAGCCCAGAAGGGTGGACGGAACTCAAAGGATCGCAGTTTAGGATCATCAATTTTAAGGTTGGCGAGTCGACCGAATGTTATGTCTCCGCTCTACCGGGCGGAGGTGGTGGCATCGTTCCCAATCTCAATCGTTGGCGAGAGCAAATGGGGCTTCCTCCCTTCACTCAGGACGAATTGGAAGCACTCGAATTCCGGCCACTCATCAACACTGAAGCCTACTCGGTGAAGTTCGACGGTAGCTTTCAAGGCATGGGCGCGAGCGAGGCCCAGCCGGGTTATCGTATGCTCGGCCTGATTCAAGATGTGGGCGGCTTGATGATCTTCCAGAAAATGGTTGGCCCCGTCACCGAAGTCGAACCAAACGAGGCGGCCTTTTACAACTTCGCTGAGTCGATCCGTTTCCGGAGGCAATCCGGCGAATAAACCGAAGTTATCGGCGGTCAATTGCGGCCTATCTGAAACCTCGGCCCTCCCAAAGACGTATTTTTCATCACTGGGATCAAGGCACTTCGCTACGTGACCAGTGAGCTTTTACCTAGAATTCTAAGATGTCCTCTGACCCGACGAAATCCAAGTCGCCACCTGCCCTAGCCGAGCGCTCAAGTCTTGGGATTGGTCAGCGAATTTTTAAGTTCTTTTGTTCTTTTGGGCTGTGCGTGACGGTGCTGTTTTTTCTGTTCATCATTACCTTGGTCGGAACGCTCTCGCAGGTCGACATCGGATTGTGGGCAAGTCAGCAGAAGTACTTCAATAGTATCATCGCTCTCCACGAAATCCCCCTCGGTAGCCCCGTCGAAGTGGTCGAAGGAGAGTTAGCCACGATGGATACTCCGGTCAAAAAGCAGCCATCGATCACCATCCCTCTACCCGGCGGCTATCTGCTGATGATCGTGCTGTTTTTCAATCTGGTCTGTGGTGCGATTGTGAATGCCCGGAAAAATTGGCGCACTCCCGGCATGTTGATCGCTCATTTTTCGATCATTTTCCTGATCTTCGCTGGCTTTGTTTCCTACCATTGGAAGCGCGAAGGCAATATGGCTCTCAACCCGAATGAGCGATCGGCGGAGTTCCAGAGCTATCACAATTGGGTGATTGAAATCGAGGAGTTGGCGGAAGATGAATCAGCCCCTCGGAGAGCTCTCATCATCGATGATTCCCAGTTTAAAGACCTGACTAAAGACGGCGAGGAGCGAACCTTTAAGCACTCATCACTCCCGTTTGATCTCGTATTGAGCCAGTTCACGAAGAACTCAGAACCTGTTCGGGTTGGCCCGCAGGAAGAGGCTAAGAACGCAGATGGAAGTATCGGAGGATTTCGGCTTCGCGAATTAGAGCCCGAAGATGCCAACGAAGCGAACATGGCTGGAATCGTCGCCACCCTTCGCGGCGGCTCAGGTGCCAGCGGGATCCTCTGGGGACGAACCCCATTTTCGTGGGTCGTGGAAGCCGCAGATCGTCAGTTCGGGATTCGTTTGAAAAAGCGTACCTACAATTTGCCGTTTGCCTTGCGACTCGATAAATTCACCCACGAAGTTCACCCGGGGACAAACAAAGCGAAGGTCTTCCTCAGTGACGTGACAAAGTTTGAAGACAAGCGGGAAGAGAAGATCAAAATCACTATGAACGAGCCTCTTCGGCATCAGGGCTACACGTTCTTCCAATCGTCTTATGGCCCACCAGATGCTCGTCCCGGCGATACGCTTTACTCGGTGTTTACGGTCGTCGAAAACCCGTCAGATATGTGGCCTCTGTGGTCGTGTGTCCTGAGTGCGATTGGACTTGGGATTCACTTTGTCCAGAAGCTGATGAAGCACCTACAGCGTGCCGCAAAGAAGCGGGAGCAGGGCGACCAGCTCATCGCTGGAGCATCCAAGGCCTAAGCTGAAACCAATGTATTCCACCCAACGATCCGCTTCGATGATCCGTCAGTTTCTGAGCCTGATTCTAGTTACTTCCACGGTCGCAATCTGGACACTCCCTGCTGCTGCAGAGGATGAGTCTTCGACTCCTTCTGTGGAGTCAGCCTTCATCACTTTCGATGAGAAGACGGTCGATACTTTTGGCCGACTCCCGGTTCAGGATGGCGGTCGTATCAAGCCGATCTCGACTTATGCGCGCTACGCTCTCATGCAATTGTGTGGCCGCTCAGAGATCCATGTCGGGATCGATGCCGAAGGTGGTTTCCACTCGTTTTTGAAGCCTGCTGACGCCAAAGCATTTGAAGGCGAGAAATACAAATACTCCGCCACCGAGTGGCTGCTCCTGACTTTCCTCCACCCGAAATTTTCGGACAATATTCCAGTTTTCGTTGTCGATGATTCCGAAGTGCTGACCAGAATCGGAGCGTCTCCAAAGAAGAAGCGCGACCTCTACAGCTACGCCGATGTCGCTCCGCACCAACAGGAATTGGTTCGCCTTACTGGAGAAGCCATGGGGCTCGATGATAAAGAACGCGAGCGGGTTCCGGGGATGATCATGAACCTCGGTCAGAGCGTGCTCGCCTACCAAAGGTTGTCGGCTTTTCTCCAGTTCGCCCGAGACGGAGTCTTTCTCGGAACGGAAGGGGTTCCCGAGTTTTTCGGGGCTCGTGCGGATGGCACGGTTCGCGTCAGTCGGTTTCTTGAAGCCATCCCTGAATTGCGAAACAACAGCCAGATCACCGTCGCCAGTAGTTATCTGCAAAATGCGACGACAGCGATTCAGCGCTACCTCGGTCAGACAGATCCCGCAGAGGTTGAGCGTGCTCGCGAGTTCGCCGAAAAAGGAGAGTGGGACAATGTTCTGCGCCGTATTGAAGCTCGGGGAGGATTGGCCAGCGCACTTCAAATGTTTCCGCCAGTCGGGGCAGGGAATAAGAGATGGGCAACTCCGAGCGAGGCCGTTCTCGGTGGATTGCTGTTTGATGACCTGCGCGATTGGTCAACCAAACGGCTTGGTCTTTTGGAAAACGTCGAAGCTGCGAAGGATGACCCTGCGGCCCTCAACGAAGCGATTACAGCGCTGTCCGAAGTGGTATTTAAAGACGGCGAAGATCGCAAAGAGGTCAGTCAGATTGATCGCGAAGTACGGTTCTACAAAAGCAGCTATTTCCCCAGAGCATTGGTCTGGTTCATCATCGGGTTCGTCTTGATCGGGGTAACTTGGGCCGCCCCCAATGCCAAGTGGTCGCGGATTGTCTCGTGGATCGCCTTAGCGGTGGTGGTCGCTGGCTTGTTGTATCTGTGCGTTGGTATTGCCCAGCGCTGTATCATTCGATCACGGCCACCGATCACTGGGCTCTATGACACGATCCTTTTCATCACCGCCTGCTCCGTGATGATGGGATTGTTCATCGAGTGGATCAATCGCCAGCGAATTGGGTTGTCTTTTGCCGCTCTTCTTGGCGCCGCTGGTATGTTTCTCGCGATTCGTTACGAGTTCTCAGAAGCCTCCGACACGATGCCGACCTTGGTCGCCGTCCTCGACACGAATTTTTGGCTGTGGACGCACGTGACGATTATCAATATGGGCTATGCAGGAGGTCTCGTGGCGGCTGCGCTGGCGCATCTGTATCTCATCGGTCGCTGCCTCGGGTTAGGTGAACCGCGCAACGATTTCTACAAATCGCTGACCCGAATGGTTTATGGGCTGACTTGTTTCTGCCTTCTGTTTTCGCTGGTTGGAACCGTCCTAGGCGGAATTTGGGCGAACTACAGTTGGGGACGCTTTTGGGGATGGGATCCCAAAGAGAATGGCGCTTTGATGATCGTCCTCTGGTCGATGATTATCCTTCACATGAGACTTGGCGGCTTCATCAAAGATCTCGGAGTCCACGTCATGGCTCTGCTTCTCGGAAACGTCGTGGTCTTTTCGTGGTGGGGGGTGAATAACCTCGGAATCGGTCTGCATTCCTACGGCTTCACCAGTGGTATCATGCGCAATATCTATTGGAGCTGGGCTGTCGAAGCGGTGTTCCTTGTCATGGCTCTTGTGGTTTGGTTTCGTAACCGCACTCCTCGTTCCGGTTCGTCTGAAAAAGGTTCGCAAACAGCGTAGCTTCGTTGAGCGCCTCGCCTTAAATTGGGAACAGATCGTGCGTTTCACGAAAAGTTGGTAGGGGAGGACGTTCCCGACCTCCTGAAGGGAGCTATTGCGATCGCACTCGTGGCTGTTGCGCAGATCTTGCGTTCTGGATAAGACCGATCAGGCCTCTGGCATGTTGATCGATCGACGTGCCGTCACGGGACAGCCAGGTCGACTCAATCGACTTAATTTCTGCCGATTGGGCGAACCTGGCAAAATGAGTGGCTTTTGGGCCTTCAAAACTCGAAAAATATGACCAAAAAACAGCGTTTTAGCATCCCGCTAAATTGGAAATTATGGTTAATCCTAATTCTTCCTGAAGGCTCAGCCAGGCGCAGAAAATAAACACAGATGGTGTTGCACCATGGCAATTGGGTGCTAGACTTCGGCCCACCCAGAACGGGTGTTTCAGCCAAGCGGGGTTACGGCCCTAGTGGAAGCTGAGAAACGAAGCTCATTCGAAAGAAGAGATGCCGGATGAAAGTCCGGATTCGAAGCGAAGGTTAATCTGCGTCCTCGTGGCGTGGAGCAACCTGGTGTGGGTCGCCAATTACTACGGTAATGGCGATCGTCAATTTCGCACAGCACGGCAGTCATTGCCCGGTCTGAGGACTAAGCTATAAGTGACTGTCGAGGCCAGCGATCAACATTTCTACGGAGAGTTTGATTCTGGCTCAGAACGAACGCTGGCGGCGTGGATAAGACATGCAAGTCGAACGAGAAACTGCATTAGCTTGCTTTTGCATATGTTTCTAGTGGCGAACGGGTGAGTAACACGTGAGCAACCTGCCCTGATGTGGGGGATAGCCATCCGAAAGGGTGATTAATACCGCATGTGATCGAAAGATTAAAGGTGCCTTCGGGTGCCGCTTCAGGATGGGCTCGCGGCCTATCAGTTAGTTGGTGAGGTAACGGCTCACCAAGACGACGACGGGTAGCTGGTCTGAGAGGACGACCAGTCACACTGGAACTGAGACACGGTCCAGACACCTACGGGTGGCAGCAGTCGAGAATCATTCGCAATGGGGGAAACCCTGACGATGCGACGCCGCGTGGAGGACATGAAGGCCTTAGGGTCGTAAACTCCTGTCATTGGTGAGTAAGGCATGTGTGTTAATAGCGCGCATGATTGATAGTAGCCAAAGAGGAAGAGACGGCTAACTCTGTGCCAGCAGCCGCGGTAATACAGAGGTCTCAAGCGTTGTTCGGAATCACTGGGCGTAAAGCGTGCGTAGGCGGCGGGGTAAGTCAGATGTGAAATCTCAGGGCTCAACCCTGAAACTGCATTTGATACTGCCTTGCTAGAGTAGTGGAGGGGAGTCTGGAATTCTCGGTGTAGCAGTGAAATGCGTAGATATCGAGAGGAACACCATTAGCGAAGGCGAGACTCTGGACACTTACTGACGCTGAGGCACGAAGGCTAGGGTAGCGAAAGGGATTAGATACCCCTGTAGTCCTAGCAGTAAACGGTGCTCGCTTGGTGTGCGCGGATTCGACCCCGTGCGTGCCGGAGCTAACGCGTTAAGCGAGCCGCCTGGGGAGTACGGCCGCAAGGCTAAAACTCAAAGAAATTGACGGGGACCCGCACAAGCGGTGGAGTATGTGGCTTAATTCGATGCAACGCGAAGAACC